>JAEEGL013261208.1_pt1 | contig 252323 bp, 271 predicted proteins | sample 9134231 | NCBI WGS metagenome assembly JAEEGL01 (sample SAMN16246548, study PRJNA631951) | gut metagenome | biome: gut microbiome; feature: rumen; material: fiber-attached | host: Bos | place: Iran: Karaj | collected 2018-10
GCTAATATACGTCCTTTTGAATAAAGATGTTTTATTATTGGTGAAAACATGTTATATCTTTTTTATTTATTTTATTTAGCCGTTTCAGTGAACATTAATATATTTACACCACGTTCAATATTTGCCCATTCATTATCAATGACATCAAAAGCAACTGATGATCCATCTGGCTCTTGGAATATAAATGTTGGAATATTTAATCCAATTACAGTTAAACGAACAAAGAAATCACGTGCATAACTATCATTTCTTTTTGGTGGGAAATTAATTGTTGCAGAAAGAACACCATCATCAACTGTTAATGCATTTATAGCTTTATCTTCTAAGTCTACTGATATAGACGATATACCAGAAATTTCAGGAGAAACAAGCTTATAATAGAAATTTGAATTATGTATTTGATCTTTAAAATTCTCAAAATTCTCAAAATTCTCAAGTCTAGCTTGCTCTAACTCACTATTTTGTATGAATCTGTCAGATATTGTATCATATTCATTTGCTTCATAATCATTAGAAAAATAAGCTTTAATTTCAGTCCATCCATAGTCAGGATTATCATATATTGTATTTCCAATTGCTCCTTGATGATAATATGTTATATCATGACTTGAAGCATTATTATAACAATATTGCATTTTATTAATTACAGCCGATATAGAATCATTAGCAACATTATATAATTTAAAATGCGGTATATATTTACCTATTCCATTAAACCATAATCCATTAATATAATAAGTCATGCTGCTATCATCATATACTCTAGTTGCAACATTGTGTGTTGATGAAATTGTATTTTCATCTATATATTCCAGTGTATATTTAATATTTCCAGTATAGTATAATTGACTTAATGGATTAGTATCATATATTATTCTTGCATATTTATAATTTAAACCATTATTATCATCAGCATTATTATGCAATGGCAATCGTATATGATGTGTATATTTGTTATAATATCTATTTTTAACTTGATGATATAGATATAAGTCACCGCTCAATGTCTCATTGCCAGTCTTATGGACAACAGCCGCTTGGATGTCATTGCTTATATTTGTAGTTGTACTTAGATATGTATAAGAAGACAATGGCAATGAATTCAATGCACTTAATTCAACATACTTTGTCAAATCTGGCTTGTTGAGCAAATCATTATAAGATCCAGTCTTAGATATTACATGCAAGTTGATGCTGTTTGTAAATGGCTCATTGCTGCTAGTAGGCAACCCAGTCATATATGTAGTGTTAAGTTTTCCAACATTGCTTGACAGATTATTTTTTGAAACATATGTATCTTCTACATATGAGTCATAATTATATGTAGCGCTTGTTTCTGCATATTCTATATGGCTTCCAGATTGAACTGCTTGATAGTCTTTAAACAATGTAAATGCAACCACACATCCTTGCCCAAAGTATGCAAAAACAACAGGCTCACGATATACCATTGTATTTCCAATCTTTACAAGCTTAGATGGAAATACATTTCTTGGTGTTCCATCCATTCCTGCTCCGCTAGAATCTTGCCATTCAACGCCATAGCTAGAATATGAAGAATTGAAATTTGCTGAAACTAGTGTTTGATCTGAAGCACCGTAATATCCGTAAATGCTGTTTGCTTGACAATATATTCCAAGCGATGTTCTATTATATCCAAATACTTGATCTAATGGTAAAAATTGATTAATATCATCTGTACTATAAAGACCTACATAACGATTCATTAACTCATTGTTTAATTCATCAAAAGTATATCCGTATGATAGTAATTCTTCCAATGGATATGCAGTACTATTTATTTCAGAATTTACATATTCAGATGGAGAGCCAGAACTATAACCAGACACATATCCAATCAATGATCCTTGGGTATAGTCATATACAGTTTCAGCAGTTTGGACGGATTTAGTTATTTTGACATTGTTTATGTCAACACTCAGTGAAGAGAACTGCGATGATAGAATATAGTTCTCAAGGTCTGCAGAAAGTCTGCCATGTGGGATATTGCCATTAGCATCGAGCAGCTGCCAATCATAAACTTGAAGTGAAGAAATTACATTGTTTGTTCCTCTGCCTAACTGTATGGCTCCCATAGCTGTAACTTCTGATCTATCTCCTAATGCTATTCCATATTGAGCTTTAGCTTTAGCGCTATAGCCAACAGCTGTACCATATCCATATGCTGGCATTCTGCCAAATGCTGAAGCATTATAGCCAATAGCTACACCTGCTCTGTTAGCACTAAGGTCACTATTAGCGGATGTTCCTATAGCAACACCATTATTTTGTGTTTTTGCTCCATTTCCAATTGCTACACCTGTAGTTCCAGATGCAGTATTTCCAATTGCTACACCTGTGGATGCAGTTGAGCTTAAACCTATTGCTATACCTGCATTGACAGAAAGCATATTGTTCTGTCCGTTGGTACTGACCCATTTAAAAGTATCTGATGAAATTGTTCCTCCAGTAAGTGGAAGATAGTTCTTAATGCTATCAGAAATAGCATTTAATTCAGCTTGTGTAGCAAGATCTGTGCTTAACGGATAGTTTTGAAGTGTTTCTATAGTTGGCATGTTAAAATCTCTTTTTATTAGTCTGCAATGCAGTTTTCATCTAAAAATGCTTTGATTTCTGCTTCAGACTTGTCTAAAGCAGCAGCAATGTCTGGAAGGTAATTTGCAAGAAGTTCATTGTCTTCAATGACATTGCTTGCATTCCAGATGTATTCAATAGTCTTGTCAGATTCAATGAAACTGATGAGGTCTGCAATAAATCCAGCTTCTCTAGCTGCTAAAAGTATCTTGACTTTAGAATATTGCTTTGGACCATCAGGCTTTGCTTCGACTGGAATGTCTGTTTCTACGTATGTTCTTCCAGCTTCAACTGGGTCATATGCTATATCATAGTCACTTTCAGGAAAGCCTCCATGCACCTTAACCCCTAGATTGCTATAAGTACGGACAATGCCGCTTCCAATTTCTTCTTGAATTATCATATGTTTGCCTCCGATGCTTTTATGATTGAACTTTGATATGTCGACCATTCAGTAGCTCCATACCAATCTGTATACAACGAATCTGGTACTACTATCTTCCTAGAAGATGGCGTATTAGTGAATGCATCTGGAACGAGTGTTGGTACCTGCGTGTTGTTCCTGAAATCGAACACACGGCATCCGTAGCAATTCTGGAATGCCTTGGTCGCTATTGATGCTATGTCTCCTAGGAATGTTATCCTTTGAATGGCATTGCATCCACTGAATGTAGTAGATTCTATACTCGTAACGCCGGATCCAACCGTAAATTCCTTCAAGGAGTTGCAACCATTGAATGCGTTGGCGCCAATACTGGCCACTGTGCCAAGGAACTCGGCGCGTGGCATGGCAGCGCAGGATTGGAAGGCTTGTGATGGGATCGCCGTCACCGCGGCGGGGAATTTGAGGTCCTGCATAGCGCCGCAGTTCATGAAGCATTGATTGCCAATGGATGTGATTGAATACGGCACGACCAATTCCATCAATGCATTGCAATTTTGGAACATCGTGTTGGTGAATGCCGTGATGGTCGGTGGCAGGCTAATCATCTCCGTTGCATAACAGTAGGCGAAGATGGAGTTGTTGACCGTTGTGACCGAACTTGGTATCACTAGACCTTTCGCTGCGTCGAGTCCACCTAGGCATTGCTGACCGAGGGTTGTAATGCAGCGCGGTATGTTGATGGTCCTCACCGAGGTTATCCACCTGAATGTATTGGTGCCTAATGTTGGTGCGACCTCCCCAACTTCAATCTCATCGAACATACAACCTAGGGCAGTGACCTGCGTGGTGGCGTCGTTTCTGCCTGGATTTGAGGTAGTTGAACTGCCTGCACTACCAACTATTGCACCAGCCAAATTTGGAAGACCACCGTTGATTCCATACACTTCAATGACATAAGATGCCGGGTAGGATGACGGAGAGTACTGATGGCTGCGAATTGTGTATGTGGTGCTTCCAAATTCACCTTCCACGGTTCCGTCTCCCCAGTCAATGACAAGGGTTTTTGTTTTCGTTTGAGCCAAGCCAATCTTGAAAAGGCTGAAGGTTGAGTTTGGAATGGTGATGTGAAAGCGGGTCCTGCCGTCGCTGGTGATGTAGTTGCACCCGATTATCGCCTTGCCGATGGTGTTGACCTGCGTCTTGAGCTGCGCCAGGGTGTAGTTCCATCCCTGGTTGGTCAAGCCGGGGCGGGTTGGAAGTTCGGGCAGTTCCTCCAATGCCAGAGCCGCCTGCACTCCATAGGAATATAGGAGCGTGCCGTCATAGTCCACGAACTTTACCGGATTCCTAATGTTGGGGGCGTCGTTCTGCGATATGGTGCGAATGGCATCCCCATACTCGGCGAAGGTTTCCGGCACGACGGCATGCTTCTCCTCCAGGGCGGCCTCAATGTCTGCTTTAGAATCAAGGACTGCTTGAAGTTTCTGTGCTATTGTTCCCATCCTTAAATGACCTCACCATTGATTTCATCAAGTATAGAACCAATGTCTTCAAGCTGCGTAATGACATAGCCGCTTAATGACAATGTCAAAGATGAAAGCTCATCTTTGACAGAAAACAATTCACTCTGAGTAGCTAAATCTGTACTTAATGGATAATCTTGAAGCAATTCTATGGTTGGCATACTTAAATGTTTTTATTTAATTACTTTTCAGCAAACAAAATAAAAGCAAAACAGCGGTTGCCCGCTGTTTTGCATATTTAATTTATTGATTGTTCAATTAACCACCAGGAGTTTCTTCAACATGCTGAACAGCAAATGCATCAATTATAGCATTTACTTTAACAATGATGTCTCTTGTAGAGATTGAACCATCAGTTGGAAGCTTTTGCATTTGACTTGCAGTATTCAATGAAGTAGTAATGTCAGTAACTGTACCTCCTAAACCATCAACTGTACCTGCTAAAGTTTCAACTGAAGAAGTTGATGCTTTGCCAGATAGAGCTGATGTTATACCTTCAACTGCACCCTGAGTTGCAGATTTCCAGTTGTCTAATGCAGTTTTCCAATCAGCATCAACACCGGAATTTACAGCAGAAAGCTGAGCAGCATTGAGAGCATCTTGCTTGCCGTTCCATGCTGTCTTGTCAGCAGCTGTAACGTGAATGTCGGTATCAGCTGTATGATTGCCAACTGTTGTTGACATCTGTGAAACTTCAGAACCAAGTGTAGTTACTGCTGAAAGATCAGCTTTTCCTGTTTCTAGAGCAGCAACTCTGTTTGTAAGAGCAGAAACTCCAGATTCGTCATTAGCAATCCAATCAGCAATTTCTTTCAATGTATCATAAGCTTCTGGAGCGCCGTTGATCAAATTTGTAACTGTGGTGTCAGTATATCCTTTAGCAGAAGTTTCAGCGGCTGCAGCAGCACCTTTTGCATCGTATACGTTTGATAGACCAGCAATTGCAGTATCTGTATATCCTTTAGCTGCTGTTTCAGCGGTTGAAGCAGCGCCAGCAGCATCATAATTGCTTGCTAATCCATCAGCATAAGACTTAGCGGCAACTAATGCAGTGTCTGTATATCCGTTAGCAGCAGTTTGAGCAGCAGCTGCAGAGCCTTTAGTGTCATATGTATCTGATAAAGCAGCGACTTTACCATCTGCATAAGACTTAGCAGCAGCTTCTGCACCATCCCATGCTGTTACTTGTTCAGCGGTGATTCCATCGAGGACGGCTTTGTTGCTGTGGGTATGAACAGCTCCGACTGCCGTTTCGACTTTAGAATCTACAGCGGTTGAAAGATCTGTAGCAATTGATATGACTTGTTCAGCTGGAAAGATTTCCACGCTGAGTTGTGCACTTAATAAACTTAATTTTGTGTATTTAGATGTGTCCATTTTATTTTTTGATTATTTTGGTTTGTTGAAAAGTATTTTTATACTTTATTATATTTACCTTTTTAATAAGAAAATTTAGTATAATTTATTTATGGAACTATTGAAAACAAACAACGGAATAACAAAGAAGGAACTGATAGAGTATCTTCTAAAGAGGAAAGACATTCCAGACAATGCGGAATTGAACTTGAACTTCAACAATGATCTGTTCTTTGAAAATGATGACATGACTGACAGGAAATTCCGGCTGTCTTTTCTTTGGGATGAATTTGGAGCATGCGCTGAGACTGTCGTAGAGTTTGATGAAGCAGATTCAGAGCAAGTAATAAAGAATGTCTTTAGGTTAAGTGTATAATTTAATCAGAAAGTAAATAATAGATAATTTGCAGAAATGAACAAACATGAGGACGGGTGTTCCATTAGTAGTCCATTATCTGACAAAAAACAAACAAAAACAGGAGTATCAAATATGAACTCATTAATTAAATCAACATTCGATCCGTTTGCCGGATTATCACTATATGACATGTTCAACGATGATTTTTTCGCTGACTTCAGAGACAACTTCGCTACTCGAGGCCTGAAGAAGTTCATTTCTCGTCCACATGATCTAGTGAATGTAAAAGATGAGAATGGAAATGTTGTAGGCCAGGAACTTTCTCTTGTCTACACTCCATTCAAGAAAGACCAGATCAAAGTCACAGTAGATGATGGAATGCTTTCTGTCTCTATTGGTGATGAACAGAAAGAAGAGAAGAAAGATGACAAAGGAGAAGTTATCTACAAGGGAATTTCTACTCAGTCAACTCGTTTTTCTCTCAAGCTGACAGACAAGATTGACAAAGCAGCAGTCACAGCAAAAGCTGAAGATGGTATGCTCCATATCAATTTGCCATTTGTCAAGAAGCAAGAAGAACCAAAGCAGATTGAAGTTTCTGTCCAATAAGCAAAAATTTCTAAATTTTGATTCAGGGCACCAAATTGGTGCCCTCTTTTTTGTATATTATTTTTATTAAAAAGTAAAAACAAAAGCAAAGGAAAAGAAACAAATGAGCAAACAGTGGTTCATCATGAACGTTTTCACTGGCAAAGAAAAGCAGATCAAGCACAAGCTTGAAGAGCTTGCTGCAAAAGAGCCAGAGAAATATGGGACTGTCCTGATTCCAGAAACAACTGAGACTGTGAAGAATGACAATGGAAGTTCAACTACTACAAAGCGGCTGAACTTTCCTGGATATGTCTTTGCAGAGCTAGATGCTTTCAGGAACTTCTCAGAGCATGAAAAGAACGATGATGTCTGGAAGGCTGTTTCTGGACTTGAAGGAATGATTGGATTCCTTGGAGGTGACAATCCACGCCCAATGTCTGAAGATGAAGTTGAGTCTGTCAGGAAGCTCATGAATTCAAAGGCATCTAAGAAAGTTGTCCTTAAGGAAGGTGATTCTGTCAAAGTCCTTGATGGCGCATTTGCAAACAATGTTGGGACAATCAAGAAGATTGAAGATGAAGTAGCTACTGTCAGCGTTGAGATCTTTGGAGAAGAGACTGAGCAGGAAATTCCTGTTGGGTCGCTCGAAAAAGAAGAAGAAGAAGAATAGAATGAAATTTTTCAAAGACAGAGAATTTGATCCTTCAGGACTAGCAGAAGTCCTTCTCAACATTGGATTTACTTTGCTAGCAATCATCATTGCAATTGCTTTTCTTTGTCTCTGCGTATATTACCCGGTTGTACTTGGAGTAAGCTTTGCTGGAATCTGTGTCTTAGCTTTGGTCTATGCTGGACTTAAAACAGCATTTGACTTGATCTTTCCTAAGAAAGTAGACAAGGACAAAAGGCTGAAAGAGCTGAATGACTGGCTGTACAGGGCAGACAATACATTTAAGAAGGATGGCAAAGGCAATGACTGACGAAGACAAAAAGGAAATCCTGAAGTGGTGTGTGGTTGGAGCTGGAGCTATGACAGCATTCATTTGGCTTCCACTTGTAGTCATTGGACTTATCATGTGCTCACCACTTCTGCTGCTGTTTGCTTTGTTCGAAGACAGCACCATCGATGATGAAAATGAAGAAGAAAGCAAGAAAGTATAGGACTACTACTGTTCTTTTTGGATTTGCTGCAGTTCTCAATCTGTTTGGAGCTGTAGCATTGTTTTTCCAGCATAAGCCGCTTGATGGAGTGTTTGGATCAATATTTGGAATCCTTTGCGCTATGTGGTTCTGCGACAGCATAGACACCGACATTTCTCGATATAAAAGAAACAACGACTTAGAAAATGAAAGAAGAGAAGAAAACGCCGGCGATCCGCCTGAAGACTAGGAAAGAGACTACAGAATGGGGCTGCAGATGGTGGATGGAAGCGTCTGACAAGTCTTTCCACTTTGTAGTCTACCGGTATGACGATGACCTCAAGACAATCTATCTGTCTAACCTTGGAGTAAGGAAAGACAAGCGTGGCCAGGGACTAGGGACGCGGATCCTTCAGTCAGTTGACAGGATTGCCAAGAAGTGGAAAGCTGACAAGATCCTTCTTTGGTGCAAGAAAGACGCTGGTGTCCATTACTGGTACCAGAAATGCGGATATGTTGATTTCAAAGACTATAAAGACCCAGCATATGTCTGGATGAAGAAAGAAGTCAATGAGAAAGTCTCTTGATCAAAAATACAGAGAAGCATGCTTAGAAGAAGACATGGAGCAGGCCGGCTTTAAAAAAGACGATTTGCGGAAATTCACGTTTCTTTTGCCAATGCCATCAAAGCAATACAAGAAATCTGATGAAGACTTCAACAAAGTCATTCCAATTCTGAAGAATGCAATAAAAAAGCATAAAGGAATCTTCATAGATGGAAGTAGAGACACATACGTGTCTAAAGAGCCAGGGTCCAGAGGAAACCTGTATGACCGGTTCACCGTAGAATATATTGGAAAATTCATGTTTGAACGAAACAGGTCACAGTTGTTTTCTGCCTATTCTCTTCCAAATGAAATCCACTATTTCTCTGACATTGTCTTGTATGACTATGCTGGGATTTTCCATGATGATGTCGAAAAAGAAAGCATTCCACTGAAAGAATTCCATGACAGCATAGTGGTTGAAGACAAAGATCTGCATACGCCATCTTTGTCTGCATGCTGCTTTGCAAAATAGTGTGTATATTATTTTCAATCAATCAGATGCCTAGAAGATCCTTCGAGATCCGAGGAAGTTCTGAGGAGGAAAAACAAATGAAAAATACATACAACAATAATTCCAGAGCTGTAGTCTCTGAGGAGCAGAATTACTACAGAGAATTAACTGACAAAATCTCAGACCAGCCAGAAATATCTGTTGCTGAGCTAGTTGACAAGATGATAAACAATTCTCAATGGTATTATCATCCATCCAGTGACATGAGATATGAGTTTCAGATCTCAGACAGTAGAAACAACCGAATTGCAGACCGCATTCCATACAGAGGTATAGCTGAGCATATCTGCAAAGTCCATAATGACCTCATGAACTTCAGAGATGGAAGGCGTGAGAAGAAGCAAGAGAAAAGATACAATGCTTTCAGGAAAGACTATGAATGGTTCTACAAAGCATTTGAGAACTTCTACAATGGCAATTGGACATGGGAGCCATTCAAGTCAATTGTCCAGTTCATCATAGAAAATGAAGATGCTGTCAACAGATACATCTTTGCAAAGTGGTATCTAGAGAACTACCAAAGATGGTATACGATGACAGACAACTCTGACTTCGACTTGATGGACCTGTGCTTCTTCAAGAACATTGGGTTCTTCCATGCGACTGCAAGCATCTACAAGCACAAAGTCTTGATTCCAAAAGGACTAGAAGATGATGGGACAGAATGGATGGACTATCCTTGCACAGACTGCCAGATTGACCTTGAGAACACACCTTTCCAAGATCCTAAAGAAATCTTCAAGCTGGCAGGAATGGAGCTTGAGCGCTTAGTGAACGAATCTGATGGTTCTAAGTATGTCAAGCTAGACAGCAAAAGCAAAGTCTGCAGGCCACATGAGAAGTTTGAATATTTGACCGTGAACTTGGACATCATGTATGAGTGCGCTAAAGAATATGCAAAATACAGATGCCTTCCAAGGGAGGTTGAAATAAAATATTCAATCATTGACAAAGATGTTGAATTTCCTAGCTAGCAGCTAGTAGATTATTCATGTAACAACCAAAAGCAGTTTAAATATCCTTTCGCCTATGGGTACGGGGCAAAACTGGCGGGTGCCAGCCTAAAGATTCATACGAATCCACGAATCCAAAACAAATAAAACAAGGAAAAATAAAATGCTAAAACAAATGAAAAAACTCGGTCGCGGAATTCTCGCGGTGTTCTCGCTCAAAGCAGATTCCCTATACAGGACAAATCTGATTGTGCATGACATGAAAGACAGATACGTCAAAGGCCGCCAGTCTTTGACTGATCTTCGCAACCAGATGGTTGACGTCAAAGCGCAGAAGAAAGTCAACTTGGATGAGAAATCTTCAGTCCAAGAAGAGCTTAATTCTGTTGTCTCTAAGCTGAAGTCACTGGATGTCGAAAATCCAAACAACACTAAGAGATTCAATGTCTTGAAGACGCAGTATGAATCTCTCAAGTCGAGGATTGCAAACAGCGACAAAATCATCGCCCAATGCGATTCTGTAGTTGAAAATCTGTCTGCACTCATCACTAAGACTGAGTCTGAATGCGAGAAGCTTCGTTGCAAAGTCGACGAGATTGAGTCAAGTGTCCGCACATACAAGAACATGAAGCGCATCAATGAAATGATCAAGGTCAACACCGCAGACCTTTCAGACAATGAGTTTGACGTTGATGAGCTCACTAAAGACGTAGCGACCGAGGTTGCCAAGTTTGGTGTCCTTGCTGAAGAGTCCAAAGGTGAAACAGAAAGCCTTGGATATGTCACTGACAAGGAAGAGATGAAGAAATTCACTGCATCTCTCTAATTGGAGCTGTTGCCTGCCCATAGAAATATGGGCAGGCGATGCCTTTCAAAGGAGTAGAAAATGGTACCAACAGTAGAATCAATTTTCATCGTTGTTTGGCTGAGTGGATTTCTTGCATCATTCATTCTATATCTTCTTGATGTCTTTGTTGCTGGAAGGAAATTCTGCAACAAAGAAATAGAAGACGAATATGGATATGATGAACCCGCGCCATGGGGTCTAGTTACGATTGTTCCAATTGGAAACTGGGTGATGGCTATTGGAATTCTTAATGAATGGTTTAATAGAAGATATGAGAGTAGCTTGTTCAAGCGTTTCTTCATATCTATTGACGACCAATACAGATACTTAGTGAAAAAAGCAAATGAGGAAAAATAATGGAAACGTTTTTCATGATTTTTATTGGATCTTATTTGATCGGAATGTTCTTCAACCTGATGGTTGTTGTTATGGGAGATGCAGCAGATAATATGGACGTATTTCTTCTGTTGATGTTTCCAGGCATTCATATGTTTGGAGTCGTGTATCTGCTGTGGATTGTCTGCACTGGCCAGTTCAAATGGAAGCATGATGACTATCTAGACAGATGCTTTGAAGAATGGTTTGACCGCATAGCAAAGTCATTCACAGAGCCATTCTGCCGGAAGAAGAACAAAAGAGAGCAAATCGACAAAGAATATGCTTTCCTTGTCAAAAAGACAGTAGAGGTGGATTAGATGGAACATAAAGAAATTGTGATGTATGTCTACGTTATTCCAACAATAGTAGCAGTTTTAGCTACTACTGTTGGATATTTTCTGAACAGACTGCGCAATATTCCAATAGAAGTATGCATGACAGATGAAGATTTTCTGTTTACAATATTTTTATCTGTGACTCCGTTCTTCAACTATTTCATATTGCTGATGGCTCTTGTATACATCTGTGTGCTCACTAAGCACTATGTCTCTAAAAGGCATCAATACTTTCCAACAGTAGAAGACAAGTATGAAGAATACATGAAGAATTGTGAGGAGGATGGTCTGTAATGTTTGGGATGTTCAAGCTCCTTAAAGAGAACGCTGAATTGAAAGCAAAGCTGAAGAAGTATGAAGATTACTTCAGTGGAGTTCAAGAAATCAAGCGCGCAGGCTTTTCAGATTGGAGTTATAATAGAATAAGATCATGGCTTGAAGAGAACAATGCACTGATCATCAAAGACAAATCATCAGATTGCTTTAGAAAAGACAAGATTCATTTTCTTTTCAAGCTACCAAAGGAGAACAAAGATGCGTGAAGCAAGCCTTCAATTGATTTCATCAATGGTTCCACTATGGGCGTATTTTGTCCCATGGGCAATCTGCGAGCTTGTTGTCATTGTTTCTTTGCTTGGTGACATCTGCTGTGGGCATATCTGTGATGACTGCAAATGCGGCTTTAAGCAAGGCTGCATGAAGCTTGAAAAAGAAAACAAAGGTGTTATGGTATGGGTGTTTCTTCTTGGATTTGTCCCATATTTGAATTGGATTGCCTCAATCATCGTAATTCTAGCAATTGCCAGCACGATAAAGGAAATCTACAAGCACAGGAATTTGATCTATCCATTGATGACTATAGAAGAAAAATATCAATGGTTTATAGACAAAGATAAAAAATAGCTCTGCTAAATTGCAGCTGAAGTTGATATGATTGAACTATCAAAATGAAAGGAAATACATGAGTGGTGGCGCTTTAGACTACGTCTGCTTCCGTCTTGATGATCCTATCAAGGAAATTGAAAAGCGGATTCGTGACAACGGAAAGACTCTTCAGCAGATCTGGGACGACATGACTGAAGAGGAAAAGAAGAATGCGGTCGAATGGGGACATGATTGGGAGTTTCCTTGGGATGAAAAGAACGTTCCTGACAGCGTTCGTTCTATCGCACAAGATGAAGCCTGGAAGAAATGCAAAAGCGTTGGAGTTGGTCTTGCTGCAAAGTTCAAATACAAGACTCTTCCAACAAAAGAAGCTCGTGACGAGTGGAACAAGATCTACAATGATACGCTCAAAATGATGATTGACAGCCACAACAATGGAATTGAGCACAAAACATATTCTCCGGAAACGATTGAAGCGATGAAGAAGATGCTTGACACGATCAAACGGTCAAAGATCTATCTGCAGAGGATCGAGTTGCTGTTTTCTGGAGACGATGGCGAAAGCGACTTGATTGAATGCACGAAGGAAGACTTGAAAAAAGCTGGACTGAGTGATGAGTGTATTTGATGGAATTGACCAATTCTACCATAACATTCCTTCTTGGAGAGTAAAGATCGTGAAAGACTACAAAAGAGACTGGAGCAAATACACCTTTGAAAGAGCTTTCAAGCATCTGCTTGAAAGCGGCCTTAGTGGAAAGCCACCAACAATGAACAGCACATGGATGAAGCTTCTTGTCAACTTCCAGATCTTTGGAGGATGTGGGACGTTTGAAGACATGCTTTCATATGCTGGAATGGACCAAGAAGGATGGAAACGGCTGAAGTACAAGATGATCAACTTCTTGGAATACTACAGCATCATTGAAGAGATAAAGCGGACAAAAGATGGCAGGATCTATGAGCTTACTCCATTTGGAACAGACCTTATCGTCTATGTAGCACAGCATTGAGGAAACAAGCATGTGGTTCATTCTAGGAGCAGTCGTAGGATATTATCTCCATAAAGTATTCAGCTGGATGGACAAAGAAATTGTCAAGAAAGCAGAATCATTGTTTGGAGAAGACTGATTAGATGGGCTTTACAGCGACACAAGTCCAAACGCCTAATGGCAAAATCAGCTGGTCTCTTGTTCAGACGCCACGGTTCAATGAGTTTCTGATGTTCAACAAAGACCATTGCTACATCTATGACTACAAGAAAGGCGTCGTTGACTTCAAGTCATTGGAAAGAATCTATGGGAATCTGTACTTCACAGCGATAGAATCTGACCAGAAGATAAAAGTCTTCTACTACAAAGGATCTAAGGAATCATACAAGGAACGCATAGAAAAGCTGCTAGACAAGATAGTAGCGCAGTATTTTCGAATCAACCAAGAATGCCCAGGGCTGAGAGTGTTCTCACTTGGATATGTCCCATCTCTCTTCACTGTTGATTTTTCAAAAGATGACTTTGCTGATGCTGTAAGGAATGACTTCTTGAAATATGGATGCTATGCTTATGACGAGAATGAAAACCTTTTGGGGAAGATCTACAACAAAGGACTGTCGTCTTTCAACGTTGATGAATTCAAGCAAGCGCGGTTCCTTAGTTTTGACTTTTCAAAATGGATCATGAAAGAGAGAAAGAAAGCTTGGAAGCAGCTTAAGGAAGAAACTAAAAACCTTTGAATGTAAAATATTTAAAGAAACCAAAATGAAAATACCACTTTTAGACAAAAAGCAATCTTTCATCCAGAGCATAGTCGATCATCCTGAAACTATGCACAACGTGTATTTTGGGATGAAAGCTGCTCCACTCACTTTAGCGCATGAAAGCATCATCAAGTATCTTGTCCAAGAATTCTTGAAGTATGACAATGTCCATCTTAGGATTGGAATTGCAAATTCTGAGCACAAAGATGAATTTAAGATTGTAGACATGGTGAAAGACTATGTCAAGAAAGAATTTCCAGACAAGATCAGATGGAGCACAAGGGCAGCAGCAAAGGGCGCAGAAGAAGAAAACTGGTGGAATGAGAAGATCAGAGTAGTTGACCAGAACACATGGCAAGGTCTGTATTTCTGGTTGAAAGAGAATGACTTCAAGCCACATGAGACGCTTGTCTGCGTTGGTGAAGACGAATGGAAGCACATTGAAGATGATGATGGCGTTTGGACGAATGTCCTTCAGTTCACCGAAGAATATGATTTCCATCAAGTCAAAAACAGAAATGACGATGTCTCGGCTACAGAAGCTAGGACAATCTTCTATCGTGACCCTGATGTCGACTATTTCTACGTCAAGAAGTTCATTTCAAAATGGACTTATGACTGGATCAAGTCTCATGGGACTTTCTGGCAGCTGAAAGACAACTATCGTGCTGAAGAGAACAGATTCATTGAGACGTATGACGCATCTAAGTTTGACCGGCCATCTGTGACTGTCGACAACATTGCATGGGCAAGAAAAGAGAATGACAAGTTCATTGTCTTGATTCGTCGCAAAGGACATCCATACAAGAACTACTGGGCTTTGCCTGGCGGATTCTTAGATGTGAAAAGCGATGCAAGCCTTGAAGATGCTGCTAAGAGAGAGCTGTTTGAAGAGACAAATCTTTCTCCAGGGTTCTTGCAAGGTGGTGAAATGTTGAATGACCCCGACAAAGTAATAACAAAGCAGTTCAAGACTTATTCTGACAAGGGGACAGATCCACGGACAAGGATCGTAGATGTTGTCTTCACGACATTGTTCTCTTATGAGCATCTTGATTCTGCTTTCCCTGGAGATGATGCTTCAGACGTAGCAATCTTCAATGTCAATGAGCTTCCAAAGATGGGGTTCAACCATAAGCAGATCATCAAGGAATTCTTTGAAACAACATGATTTAAATGAGGTGAGAAATGGAAGTAAAAGGTAGAATAGCATACATCGACTATGACCGTGAAGGCGACAGATACATGCTGTTTGTCTCTAGGGAGTTCAGCAAAGACATGGCTCCATGGATGGTGAATGGCAACAAGCTTCTCAACTGCTTTAGAGAAATCTACTACAATAAGAAAAACCATAGGGCTAAAGACTACAAGCTTGCAGACATAGTCAGAAAAATGACAGATTTCTGCGGATATGACTGGAAAGATGACTTGTTTGCGCTCTGGCCGCTTGAAAGAAACAAGCAAGACCAAGTAGTGATTGATCTGACGCCCAAATACGTAGGAGATTTTTTCTCTATTATAGATTCAATCAATGACAGCTGGTCTAGATATTTTGGCAATTCTGAATGGGTCTACATTGTTCCAATCTGCAGTGTGCCAGAGATGTTCATCAAATCTGTCGCTGATGACAATTCTAAAGCAGTTTCTAAGTTCATTGCTTTAGACAAAGACACAATAGACGTCTACCATTTCAGGATCCATGATGGCTCATACAACTACAACTATTTAGACAAGACTCCAGATGATGAAAGAGAGATAGAGACAGACGAAGTAATCATGAAAGAAGACTATGACTGCAAAGATGAGTGTGACATCATGGCTGCACCACCTTTGAGCACCATTCCTCCAAGGAGATTCACTGAGATCATTGCTCAGTACAAAGATGGAGACAGGCATTGCCTTGTAGTCCGTGACACTGACAACAAGCATGTCTTGTTCAAAGAAATGAAATAGGAAACAAAGATGGTTGCAGGTGATTTACTTTGGATTTGCTTTGGCATTTCTATTTTCTTCAATGTAGTCCTAATCATGATGTATATGAGACTTCTGCGCCAGAAGAAACAGATCAGCTCATTCAAAGTAGACATGCTGAACACGATCTTCTACAGAGATTTAACTAACAACAAACAAAACAAATAAAACACAAATGAAAAACTCAAGATCAGGTCAAGCAGCAGGTGCTGTTCTTGCAACACTCGGAATCATCGTTGTAATTGGACTCCTGTTTACAGGGTGCAGTCTGACTACAGTCGATGCAGGACAAATTGGCGTAAGGACCCAATTTGGAAAAGTAACTGAAAACAGCGTAGAGCCAGGACTTCACTTCGTGAACCCAATTGGCGGGCACATCATCAAGTATGATGTTAGGGAGCAGAAGGCCGAAATCAAGGCGCCAACCTATACGAAAGACATGCAACAAGCAGACATTTTCATCGTTGTCACCTATGCCCTCAACAAAGGTGAGGTTGGAGTAGTCCACCAGACTTATGGTACAGCCTATGCAGACAGAGTTGTGCTTCCAAAAGTCACAGGAGCTATCAAAGATGTGATTGGCAACATTGAGGCAGCTGAACTAGTCAATGCCCGAGAGAAGGCTGCAAAGTCCATTCTTGACACAGCAACAGCACAGATTGCGGAGGCGAAGGTTCCTGTTACAATCACATCCCTTGTCATCACCAATATTGACTATTCGGATGTGTTCGAGAAGTCCATTGAAGAGAAAGTGGTGGCGCAACAGAACGCCATCAGGGCTCAGAATGAGACAAAGCGGGTCGAGGAAGAGTCAAAGCAGACCGTCATTCGTGCTGAAGCTCAGGCTAAATCAAAGCTTGCACTTGCTGAAGCTGAAGCTAAAGCTGTAGAGATCCGCGGCAAGGCATTGAAAGAAAACCCAGATGTAGTGATGCTTGAAGCTATTACTAAGTGGGATGGAAAGATGCCAACAACACTGTTCACTGGAAATGGCGCAGCAAATGTCTTAGATGTCTCTAAGTTTGTCAAATAGAATCTTAAGCTAAAGATTGTCAAGCCTGCTTGTTGAGCAAGCAGGCTTGTTTTGTATAATATTGTTATGAAAAGGAAAACAAAAAAGCTTCTTGTTGATGCTGCTGCGTTGATTACTATCACTGCAATGTTTATTCTTGCAGTGCTGTTTAGTGGTTTCATCATGAGAATGGGTGCAGCAATAGAATCAGAGATGCCATCTATGCAAGAACACCCATATGAAATTGAAAACTGCTCTGCTGACAGTTTTCAAGAATGATATAATTGAATTGTCAATTTGAATGAAAGGAAACAAAATGGTTGACAATACTGCGCTCATCAAAGAGAAGCTTCTAGATTTCAAGAATCCAGAAGACTTCTACGTATGCCACGTGATCCAGCGTGCTAAAGACAAGAAAGCTAATGGGACAATCAGGCCAGGTGATGCCCGAGATGAAGGGCAGCGCTTGATCAAGACTTGGTACATTGACTCTTTAAACTACTTTGACCAGAAGCTTTCTGTCATGAAGGAAGTTGCTGAAGCCAACAATGCTCGGCTTTATTTCATGCCACAGGTCAGAAGCAAGCTTACAGTCAACCGTGTCCTTGCAAAAGCAATCATTGACGCTATTGATGAAGTTGGTCTTCGATATGACCACTTGATCAGGACTGCTGTCTGCGGCTGCCATGCTTCTAGGCAGAAAGAATGGATCATCGATATAGACAATGACATTGTTCCAGACAATGACCATGCTAAAGCTGAAGAGTATGCTGAGGCAGTCATTGAAGACATCCTTGCATGGAGAAAGACAATCAAAGACCTTGATCAGAACTACAGACCTCTCCTTTATGAGACCCGCAATGGCTGGGGAATTGTAACTCATCCATTTGACCAGAGGATTTTCATCAGCAACCCAGACTTCATCAAGAAAGATGGAATGATGCTTGCATATTGCAACTTTTAAAAGGTTCTGCTAATTCAAATTTAGTTTGATATAATTGAATCATCAAACAAAAAACAAGCTGAATAAAATGGACAAAGAACTAGTTTTTACAAAGTTTCGTCAATACAGGAAACTTTTCTATGACATCAGTAGAATTATCACTGTTGTTGAAAGGGAAATTGGATTTCATCTCTTTTGTGATCCTTCTGCTTTGATCAGGAGTGGATTCATCCACACTAATGTCTTCACAGATGACAATGTCTGGAATGAATGCAAGAAGATTGCTGATGAGAACCAGAACATCAAGATGGATGATTCTGTTCGAGATACGATCAGCATCCAGATGATTGCTCCTGATGCAGAAAATGCAGAGAATCCAGCATATGCTACTTTCTATGCAATGAGACTTACTGATCTTTACCAAGTCAGGGGTGTCCTTGGAAAAGCAATTTCAGAAAACATGGACAAGATGTATGTCCTCAACTACCAGTATTGGGACGCTAAAGAAGAAGAGAATGTAAAAAATGGCCAGTGATTTTCTCAAAGATCGAGTTCGAGTAACATATTGCCTTGAATATCCACCAACATGGCCACCATCAAATGTCTCTGGAAAATATGCTTCTGTCCTTTATGACCGTGAATGGTGGGAAAAAAGGAAGAAGGAAACTGGAGATCCAACTGGCAGAAAAGTAATGGAAGAAGCTTTCAAGATAACAGTCATGTGTCCTTATACAATTGAAAGTCTTGAAATTGATGAACATCCAAAGATCTAAAAATAAAATGAAAAAGTCTAATAAAAGAAAATGTCTGCTTAGTTTTGGAGCAGCAATTGGTTGGATTCTCGGATCTATTGTTGGATCTATGATTATCACCGGCTGTTCTGATTATGATTCAGAAGGTAGAAAAGTCTATCCAGCTGATACTTCGTATATGAGTTATGTCATGTTTGATGGACATGAATATGTCAGGTATACAGATGGTTATCGCGGAAGCATTACTCATTCTCCAAAATGCGATTGCCTTAAAGAGAAAGGAAAGTAAAAATGAAAATCAAGTACAGAGTTCTTGAAAGCCGCTACTCAGATGGTTCCGTCCGGTTCTTCCCGCAAAGAGGCGATTGGTGGCACGGATGGGGGTGCTATGTGAAGTGGTTTTGGAATTGCTGGAGCAACAGAGGGACGCATGCGCCGATTTGGTTCGATTCTTTAGAGGAGGCTGAGGCATTCCTGCACAAGGAGATTGATTGGCTTAAAACCTTTGGCCAGAAGACAAACTTGCGGAATGACCACGTTTACCAGATCAAGGAAATTGCACACAAATACAGTTGAAAGGATAAGTAAATGAGTGAATACTACAATCATTATGGCACAAAGACTGTTTTGATCTTTGGCGCTGATGGAATTCTTGGCCGTGAATTAGTTGATGCTTTCAAACGAGACCATGGAGATTATCCACATTGGTATGTTAGGACATTTTACGATGACGTTACAAACTACCAAAAAGTAGATAAAGCAATTGAATACTATGTCTCTGACGCTGGAACATGGAAGTCATTTCCTCCAGACGTAGTTATCAACTGCGCTGAAATGGCAGACGCTGATGAATGTGAAAAGAATCCAGAGAAAGCATATGCTGTCAATGCAGTATTGCCAAAGAACATTGCTGCATCTTGCACTGCTCACAATGTCCCCCTGTTCATCCATGTTTCTACAGATCAAATCTTTGCAAATGGAGCTGCAAAAGACGTAATTCCAACTATTGCTGACACCTGCAAAGACGCATCTCCAGTCAACCAGTATGGGCTGTCGAAGCTAGCTGGTGAAACATCTATCATGAATGAATACTACACTAGCGCAAACATCGGATTGACTGGATGTGAGTATAAAATCATCAGAACATCTCGGCTTTATGGAAAATACCAGTACAACTTTGTAGACTATGTATGTGATCTGTGCTTAGGAAAAATCACAACTAACATTCAACCAAAGTTCTTAAATGGGAACATCAGTGTACCAACTTCAGCAAAAGCTCTTGCTGATGAGCTTTGGAACATTGCAAATGGATATTACCACGACTACTATGATGGATGGGACAGAAAGAACGTGTTCCACTGCGTAAATCCTTTCAAGTCAGCCAATGAAATCCCTACTCAGTATGGATATGCTGAATTGATCTTCAAATGCCTAGAAAAAGCTGGCATGAAGCCTAACCACTATTTTGAAAAAATTTCTTGTGAAAATTGGAACAAACAGGCAAAAGAGGAAAAAAATGCAATCATGCCATATTGCTCTGTCCTAGAACCATCATCTCCTTCAATGTTTGAATACAGCAGAACAGAAGATGGATTGCACTTTGTTCCAAACAGATGGAATGAATCGCTAGAGTACTACATCAAGGAAAAAATAAAGAAATGAATGAAGAAGACAGAAAAGAAATAGAAAAGACAATAACAACAATCTTAAATTGCATTAGAAGCAAAAGAACAAAAGAATTTCTTGGTAGAGTGCTGCGTCCATCTATGGAATATTGTTATTATCTTGGCAAAGAATCTTTGCAAAGAAATACTAAGAAAAGAAAATAAAAGGAAAGACAAATGCCACTTTGGGAATACATACTGGGAATGATTGTGTTTTTAGTATTTGCTTGGTGTTTAGATCACGATAAATGACAGCAGACAAAGCAAGAAAGCTTGTAGACATAGCAGAAATGCAAGACGATACGAAGAAAATCTACGAATTAGAAGAAAGCCAGATAGAAAAGCTTTCTATGAGCGATTTGACTGATTATGCAAACGCATTGTATCTTTTCACTAAGCGCGTCTGCGCTCCAAACAAAAATATCCAAGTTTATATTGATCTGAATAGAATCAAGAAATCTTTCAAGCTGACTGTAGATTGGGGGAATTATGAAGGAATGTTCATTACACAGTCTGTAATACGGATCTTTTCCTACTACATAATGAATTTCCAGCATCTACTGAATCTGTTCTTCAAATTAGAAAGACGAAATTCTAAGTTCTTCAAAGAAAATAATCTAAATAACATTGTCTTAGATTCATATACAAGAATACAAGAAGTTGCAGGATATAAGGATCTCGATAATAATATGTTCAATCTATTTTCTCGTTTGAAGCAGTTCTGCTGGAACGAGAACTGCAAAAACAAACTAATCAAAGGAAAAACAAAATGAATAATTATCGTGTGTGGTATGCTTTAGAAGATTTCAACGAGGCTCAAGAAACTATTTATAAGTTTGAGCATCGAGCTGAAGATATTTACAAGACTATTTATCCCGATGGAGGATTGACTAAATATTCCTATGCAGAGAATTTTGACATTGTCAGAGACAATGAAGGTAGAATAATCTGCTCTATCGCGTTTGACATTGGAAATGACGGTGATACTGACTATCGATATTTTCGATTCCCATTTGAATGCATGAATGCTGAAACTCCTGAGGATATGCTGAAAATCTATTGGGGTTGGAAGGATGCTGAGGATGCAAAAGCTAAGAAGAGGGAAGAAGAAAAGAAGAAGTACTGGGAAGAGTTTCGTCGAAAAGAGACTGAAAAGAAAGAACACGCAGAATATGAACGCTTAAAACAAAAATTTGAAAATGGCTCTGCTAACCTGACTTAAACTTGGTATGATTTAATTATCAAACAAAACGAAAGGAAAACACAAAATGAACACAGAAGTCAATACTAACTATCAGTTCCGAGTCCTTAAAGCTAAGGGCAAAGAGAGGTATTACCCTCAGATCAAATATCCTGGTTCTGTAGAATGGAGCTTTGACATCCATCCTGAGTTTGGTTCTGTCATTGTTCGTGACACTTATGAAGATGCCGTTGAGAATTGGACAATGGATCTTCGATATCGTTCCTTAATCCATGGCCAAGAAGATGTTCCTCTTGTTCGTGAAGATCCAAATGAGAAGGTTCTTGTTGGAAAGTGGGAGCAGATTCATGAAAGCGCTTTCAAGAATTTCAAGGAAACAAAGGAGCATCTTGTTCAGTGGTTGAATAGAGCATATGCAGTCATTAAGCCGCTTGATGATCCTGCGTTTAAGATTTTTGATTGGGAAGTCTGCAACTGGGATGGCGTCCACTGCATCCATCTGTATCTGTTCAACAACGATTATACGAATCCAAAGTTTGTAGATTTCTACTTTCCTTTTGAGATTCTAAACTACGCCTTTGAAAAGGATGTCAAAGAAGAGTATGACAACTTTCTCAAGAAATATCCAAACACGTTTGGAGTGACTAAGCTAGCTTAAAAACAATAAACACGAGGAACAACAAACATGTATGACTATGACATGGATGACAAAGATCTTGCTAAAAAGCCAACTCACACAGTCGAGGAATGGCTTGAAGAGCTGAAGAAGATCAAGCATGCTTATAACAGCAGAGAAGAGCAACTTGCTTTTGCTTTGTCTTATTTCGGCCGTTCTCCAGATGATGTCACATTAGGAGAAGCTGATCGGCTTAGGAAAGAATATCTTCAGAAATACCAGGAGTTTGCGTTTGACCTTGTTCGATATGTCTACAACTTCTGGGACAAGATGGTGAAAGCTGGAAAGGATGTTCTTTTCACTGCTAAGATGTTCACTGGTGGATTTTGTGATATCATCTTTGATGATGATTTCAGATGCGCATTTGTTTCTACGGAGAACCATAGATATGCACCATGGAACTGGCAGACTGCAAGCATCACTCGAGGAGAGCAACGCTATTGGTCTGTCAAAAAGAATCCAGATGACAAAGGAATTGTAATTGATTCTATCAAGGTCCATGTCACATGCTGGTGCAGAGACCATGAAGATGAGTGGGATTTTACTATTCCAGTCAGGTTCCTTGATCCAAACTACGACTACACTAAAGATGAAGACTTCATGAAGCAGCTGAAGTCAACTGAAGTCGACAGTGCGTATTTTGACATGTTCTGCCAAAAGAAGATCCCATATGAGAGGCAAGTCCTAGACATTCTGAAGAAATATCCGGGTGCTATGCAAGAACTAGTTGAGCTAGCAAATGTCGATGTGAATAGATATCCATTCTTAGGAGCAACGAAATAAAATGAATGACAAAGATTCAGCGCTTGTAGAAGCAATCAAAGACCATACTTATGTCTTGTCGATTGTCGCCAAGGAAATAGCACTTCTTGTAGAAAGCCAAGGAACGTCTTGTGGAAGGCAGGTTGGTGGAGTCTTGATTGACGAAATGGACAAGTATTTACGAGACAGAGAAAAGGACAAAGAATGAATCTGATTCTTACAGCTGAAGCGCCAGCGGGATTGACAATCGACAATGCGATCATGGATGCAATTGCTCTTTCACAGCAGACTGGCTGCATGATCAAGATTGATCTCAATGACATTCCAATGCTGATCTCTTATGGAAAGATCTTTGGGAAGAACATTCCAGAAATGACAAAGCATTTTGTCCAAGAATACACAAGACGTAGAATCGAGAAAGAAAAGGAAAACTAGCATGACTAAGAAAGAATTGATTAATTGCATCCATAAAGTAGATGCTATTTATGAAAAGCTCGTAGATAGAGCTCAAGAACTCTATGATCTAGAACATCCAGACAATCGAGGTAATATCTCTGGCATTGATTGGAGTGATTCTTATACATTTTTTGATCACCTTAGAAATGTTGAAGTTGGGCAATTTATTTTTACTGTAGATGACAACTATGAAAAATGGAGATATTCTGTTGATACAGAAAAGCTAGCAGATGATTTTGACATTGAATCATATAAAAAGCTGATCCATGAAAATTGGAAAAAGGTAGAAGACCACAAAAAGAAGGCTGAAGAAGAAAAAGAACGAGCAGAGTATGAACGTTTGAAACAAAAATTTGAAACAAAGTAAAGGACAAATAAAATGATCAGCACCAGAGCACTTCAATTAGCATACTCTTTAGCCGGAGTATGGGATAACAATAACAATAACAATAACAATAAAAAAGAGGAACCAAAGAAAATGGAATACTTAGTTTATGACACCATCTTTTTCGTTGATACGAAAAGAGAAGCAACAATAGAAGAAGTAAAGGCAGAGACTCAGGACAAACATTCTGATTTGACAATTGTCGATGTCTATACAGATTCAAGCAAAAAGAAATTTGCAGTCTTTGCAAACAAAAAGAACAAGTAAGAAAGAAAATGATTAGCGTTTTACCAGAAGAAATTGCCGCTCACTGTCAATTAGAAAAAGATCTTCTTGCACGTGCAGAAGAAATTCTAAAATTGATGGGAAAAGACCTATATCATGCCTTTAAGTATGAAAAAGTTCAATATGTGCCTGAAGGCTATAAAGAACCAATGGTCTCAGTTGATGTTTGGACCAGTTGCTATGGTGAAGATGACTATGAAGAAATGCTGATTCCAGCAGAATACTTTTCGATGACAGATTCTGAGATTGTCAAAGCTGAAGAAGAAAAGTTAAGAGTGGAAGCGCTTGAAAGAAAAAGAAGAACGGAAGCAGCAAGAAAAGCGGCAGCTAAAAATCGAAAGATCAGGGAAGAGAAACGAAAGATTGAAAAAGAGAAAAAAGAACGTGAACTTTATGAAAAGCTGAAACAAAAATATGAAGGAAAATTAAATGAAAATTAGAATTTACAGTTCACCATTTTTAGGATCAAAGCTTTGGCTTGAAGGAAAAAGATGGAGATTTAGTTTTCCAAGCTTTAAAGATCCAATCTTCTATTTTGAAAAGAAAAAGAAAGGTGGATTGAATGGCGAAGGAATGGCATATAAGCTTGGATTTAATAGAAGGACATGGATAGACAGATCTAAATGGTGGTTCTTGAAGAAATACGAGATGTTTGTCAGTTATCCTTTTGATGATTTCTCACCACAGTGTGGATGACAATGGCAGTAAAATATAGATATGAAACTAGAAATTAGCCTTGACAGTAAAGAGTCTCTTAAGTCTTGGAAGCAAGCAAAAGGGATTTTGAACAAGCTTAAGAAAGTCCTTACGCCTGAAGTCATTGAAAAATATGAGAAAGATCCAGAGTCAGTGAACATTCCTGATCTTATTGGTGAAAAACTTTCATGGAAGCTTTTTGACTTCTATGCAGATATGCTTCAAATCTTCATAACATCTGAAATCAAAGAAATCAAATGAAATCTATTTCAAAGGTGTTTGAACAAGCATTGCTTCGACGGTTAGATAGAGGTTATCCAAATCTTTATGTAGCAGTTGATCTTCATGGAACAATTTTGATTCCAACAAGAGAAACAAAATTCTTTTATGCAGATGGAGGTGATACTCCAAGAGAACAATGGTATTCTTGCAATGGTGGATTGAAAGCAGAAAAACCATATCTTTATGCCTTTGAAACATTGAAGCTTATTACAAGGAAGTTTCCATACATCAAATTGATTCTTTGGACCAGTGGAAAACCAGAAAAAGCAAAGCCATTTGTCATTGATCTTCTTATCCATGAAGGGATTCGGTTCTGGTACATAAATGAGAATCCTGATTTTCCTGGAAATGAATATGCGGATTTTTCTAAAAAATTCTGCTTTGATGTCCTCCTAGATGACAAAGCCGGGTTTGATCCAAATACAGATTGGCTTGAATTACTTAATTTTCTAGAAAAATATCCTGCTGGCAGTTCTCAGTCTGTTTCAGAAGAATCTGCAAAGAATGATGACAAAATACCCGAGATTGGAGGAGCTTAAACATGAAAACAACAAACGTGACAGTCTATTTCACTGGAAGAAAGACTATTTCAGTGCTTCATGAAGATGATACTGAAATCAACCATATCAAGGATGACGCTGTAAGACTTTTCCATGAAATAATGGAAGATGTCAATCCAGACAGAATTGACATTACAGATGTCGATGAAGAGTGGTAAAGAATAATGAAAGTTTATGAATGTGCTGAATTTGAATTTTCTTATGATGATTTCAGCAAATATTATTTATGCCATGCGCCCTCTATGATATTTAATAATGAACCGGAATGTATAACTAAATGCAAATATGCTAGAAAATTTTGTCCATTCTTTAAAGAAGGAAAATTGATTGGAGAATGGAAAATAACAGAGGATGAAAAAGCTCAAGCAATAGAGGTAAAAAAGAAATTGAAAGAGAAGGGATTTTATTGAAATGGATGATTGGGTAGAAGATCAAATCTTAGCAGAAGGAATGGATCCTGATAGATGGGACAATGATGATCCTCGTCTTGAAAAAGGACCTCTTCCTCAATTTGATAATATTTTTGGAACAGTAAAGTATAAGACTATTACTAAGAACAAGAAAGGTGATCCAAAGATCATTTTTCAGATTGTAAGAGAGAAAGGATTTCATTCAGAACCAGATATTATTGAGACTGTAGCAACAGTAAGATACTTTAAAGCTGCAGATGAATTTGACGAAGGGGACTATATTTATTGTGTCACAGTTGGTCCTGATGGGACTGTCAAGAATATGATTGAGCCTCCGGACAATCATGGTCCAATAAAGAGTGGATTTGAGTCTAGAAGAAGATACCATTGGTAAAATATAACTATGAAAAAGTTTGCATTTCTTTCAGATATCCATGGGCATCTTCCACTTGAAGATGACAGAAAAGAGCTTGAAAAGCAGGATGTGATCTGCTTTTGTGGTGACGTCTTTGAAGGACGTCATATGTCTATGTATGGGAACAAGAAGATTGGCCAATGGACTAAGTCACTTGCTGATGCCGGAAAGAAAGTGATTATGACTCCTGGAAACCATGACTTGATGCTTTACCGTGGCTGGCTCGAGAAGAACAATCTTCCAATGGACTACTACTGCAGAGACATCATGATAACTGATCCGCTGTTTCAAGAAGAAGTCAAAGAGAAATACGGGATTGATGTCCTCATTGATGAAGGAATTGAAGTCGATGGAGTGAAGATCTGGGGATCCCCATGGTCAAACAAATTCTACAACTGGGCGTTCATGCTAGATGAGAATGGCCTCTATGAGAAATTCTCTAAGATCCCAGAAGGCACTTCAGTTCTTCTTGTCCACACTCCACCAAAGGTAGATGAAAAAAGCTGGGAAATTGATGTTTCAGACTATGATCGGTCAGTCCATTGTGGATCTGCCTCATTGGCAAAAGCTATTGGAGAACGGCTTGAGAAAGCTGATGTCTATTGTGGGCATATCCATTCTGGCAACCATGATGAAAGTGCATTCTATATTTCACATGACAACAGGATAATCAATGTTTCTTATGTGAATGAAGACTACAGCCCATACTATGAGCCATCATATTGCTGGATTGGAAGATGAAAAAAGATGATTTCACAGCTAGGATTGAAAATGGATATGCTTTGTTTTGGCAAGGCATATTTTCAAATTTTTATCCATGCAAGATAAAGAACTCTGAAGGAAGAGTTTTCTTTTCATCAGAGCAATACTTCATGTATCGTAAAGCAGATTTCTTCAATGACCATGAAACAGCAAAGAAGATTTTCTACTGCAATACTCCTAAAGAAGCAAAAGCCTTAGGAAGAAACATCAAGTCATATGATGACTGGCTTTGGGAAAGAAACCGGTTTGAGATCATGCTTGATTGCGTCAAAAAGAAATTTCTTCAAAATGAAGACCTAAAAGAAGAAATCCTTTCTGACAAGTATGAATATGTCCATTTCGTAGAAGCATCTCCATATGACAGAATTTGGGGAATTGGATATGACATTGATGAAGCAATGTCTCACCATGGCGCATGGGGAAGAAATCTTCTTGGAATTGTTTTAGACACAGTTAGAAATGAATTGAAATATGGAATCTGAAGACCAATTGAAAAAGGACATTGTCCGTCCTGAAAGGTATGTTGGAGCATCAGGAAAAGACTTGATTGACTTATGCCCTGACTTGAACATTGATTTTGCGCATGCAGCTAAGTTCAACGTCTACAAATATCTGATGAGAGCAGGAAAGAAAGAAGGGACTACTGCTTTGAAAGACTATCTAAAAGCAGACATCTATCTTCGGCGCCTCATCGAATATGAAAAGAAAAGAACAGAAGCTGAATCAAAGCAATGAGACCTCCATTTGTTGAAGAGCAAGATGATTCATATTTTCCAATTTCTGACAGATATTGGGAGCAGAACAATCCATGCGCTTTAGTCCCTGCAGGGGATGGAAGCATCAGCATGATTGGTTCAGAGTATGAACGGCTTGGATGGAGCGAACCTATTCCAATTGAAACTGTCGAATATGATAGTTTAGAGAATAACTTGTTCTCAAACACATACTGCAAATATGCGTTCAACCGGTTCATGTCTGAAGGAATGAAATATGGATGCATAAACACCGGGTGCGCATCAGAGCAAGAAGACTTATACAAGAAGCTCTATGGAAATTATGTGTATGTAGTCTTAGAGCATCGCGCGTTAGACCATTTTCATCCAAACAGAAAGCACTGCAGGTTTGTCCTGTTCTTCACTGAATATGACATTGCTAGGCTGCTTGAGCCACATCTCATGACTCCTGAAACATATTTCGCACAGCTGACTTCTGACTATGAGACGAGATCTGCATATGCTTTAAAAGAAACAGTCTTCAACAAGCTTTTCAGAAATGGACTAGAGAACATCCATTCACAAGAAGTGCATGTCAACACTTATCCATTGCAGCGTGGAACTCGATGGATGACAATGAAAGAATACTTCAACAACCCAAATAGAGAAAAGCTTACGCCTCAAGAGCTGTGCTTCTTGTTCTGGTACATGATTGCTTCAGGGACATTGAAAGACCATGAAACAGTTGGGCATACAGGGTTCTATGAATCTGATGAATCTTGCTGCTTCCACTTCACTAACATTGTTGGATTTGGATGGCTTCCATGCCTTATGGCGAAAGAATCATTCAATGAAATGGACAGGCTAGTGTTCAGCTCATTTGAAGACCAATATGGAAAGTTCCAAGCTAACAAAAAAGAACAAGAGAGTTCTTCTGACTACTATGAGTTCTTGCTCAAGAATGATTTTCCAGAAGAACGGTTTGCAGATGTGACCCTTGCAGTTTCTAGATATGAAGAGACTGTCTACTCAGAAAAGGGATATATAAGGCAGCTTCCATTGAAAGAAATCACAAGCATATCTAAGTATGCAGTCAGGGGTCTTTCATATGCAAGGATGACACTTAAGGATGGAAGTTGCATTGACATAGAAGACATAAAGATCAATGAGCCTGCGTCTTACAAGCTTCAGATCAAAGAAGTGAGTGGCAACAGCGATGTCAGAAAAGTCATACTGACAAACACTACTGCTGGAAGGCGAGTAGACCAGCGGACTATGCCTGTAGAAGAATTAGATTCTTACTATCCATGGTGGAAGCAAGCTGCAGTAGACTATTGGAAGATCGAGCGTGGAAAGATATCTCCCGTCTTTGATAAAGATAAAGCATGCAAAATGTTTTCTATTCCAAAAGAAGATCTAGAAGATGGCAAAATAGCTACATCTTGGTGGAACCTTGACATAGACAACCTAGTTGTGCCATACAACAACATTGGATATGTCAGTTCAAATATGTATACTGCTGCTAACAACATTGCTACATACCAGCTTAATACTACAACAGGGACTACTAAATGAAAAAGAACATCTATTTCAAAGAAAAATGGATAGACACGGCTAAGACATTCAAATACGAGCTTTTCTGGAAGAAGCACCGTTGGATGCCATTCAAGAAGATGGAAGGGACATTTGACACTTATGAAAAGATGGCAGTCTTCAAATCATTTGAGCCTGAATACAATGTCTTCATCTGGGACTACATCTTCAGCCAATATGTCCCTTTGAAATGCATTGTCTGAATGTAAATATATAGAATATGGATGTTTTTGACTTAGATTTGTTTTTTGGAGGAGCGGTCGTAATCCTTATGTCTCTTTCATTCATTGGCATGGTCTATATCATAGTCGATGATACGAACAAATACAAGCAGAAAAAAGAATACGAAAAGAACAAGAATACCAAAAAACAGTAGATTATTCTGTGGCATATAGCAACATACTGTTTGAAGTCTTGGGGAACATTCTTCAGAAGAAGTCTGAAGAATTGTTTTTGAAGCATATATCTGCAGATGACTTTGAAAAGCAGCTTCCAAGGTATATGGTCATCCGTTATCTGTCAATGGGAAAGCCTGAAGTGTCGAAGATCATCTTAGAAAACCAGGTTGCTCTTGAAAGAATGCCAAACAACAAGTCATTCTACAGGTTTTTGATGGACAATGTCCCAAAGCAGAAGTCTGGATTCATAAAATATTTGAAGTAGATGCTGACTACTACTGCCAGAATATTCAACAAGATTCCACTGTTGGACTCTAGGAAATCAAGAGAATTCCATGATTTTTCTCTTGAAGAGCTAGACCAGTATGCTGGAGCATTGTATACTGTTTCTGTATGGCTTCAGCTTAGTCCAGAAAAATTCTGCCTTAACAGAATAGACAGGACATTCGACTACAGCGTCAAAGTTGTTCCGAACAATATTAAGAACTTTGGCTTGACATATACTGTGTACTTTCTTTGGTTTGAATCATTTCTAGAATATCTGTTCAGCGTCAAAGGGAAAGAAGACAAGTTCTGGTCATTGTTCCAGATAGAAAATGAAAAAGACATCAATGTAGAATGCGACAGAATAAATACAGTGTCGCATGGACTTTGCTATTTTCTGACTCAGTCGTTCTTGTCAGGGATAATTAAAAGATATCCTATTGTAATGGACAAAATCCTCAATTTCTTGAAAGACAACAAGCTTGATGTCAAAGGGTGGACACATGATCTACAAGACCGCTAAAGAACGTTGGGTAGAGTTCCAGAAAAGAGTTCTTCCACTTCCAAATCCAATCAAGCCAAAGAGAATGTCCTTGACAGCGTTTGACAGCTTTGCTGCATCTGTCTATGCGCTTGCAGACATGATCAGAATACCGATAAACATCATCTACTTCAACAGGATTGACAAAGTGTTTGAATACAACACTGACACTCCAGAAAGGTTTTCTCAATGGTACCATACTCAATATGAAGACTTTGACGCGGCGATCCTGTTTCTGAAATACCTCTACAACATCGACAGGAAGAATGACTTCTGCAGAGAATTTGTCTTGGCAGGGACTGAAAGGAAGTTCGAACAGCTATGGTGCTTCATGACTGCACAGCTTCCTTATACTGAGCTGAAGAAGATCAAAATGACAGATGAGCTGATACGGAACTTCTTCAAGAAGATCAAGATGAAGCCAGACTATGACAGAACTACTTCATATTGGGACAAGCAAGAAGCAAAGAAAATGTGAAGCAGTATATTATTTTGTGATTTTAGATTGGATTTGACATGGGCCTTGAGACATTGTTCAGAGTCTTTGCTGTAGACAATACAGGAAAAAGAAAGCACAGCGCTGATGAAGTGCATGCGCTCTACAAAGAAGAGCTCAAGCATGGCTGTGGATATCAGAAGAACACTGATGAAAAGCTAGAAGAGACAATCAAGAACGAAGGGATGGAGCCATTCATTCCAATCCGTGGGAAGCCAACGACTGACGACAAGAAATATGGGACTCTTCCCGAGCAGAAAGAAGATCCATTTCCAGTATGGCTTGACACAGTGTCTGGAAATGAAGCATATGAGATTTTAGAAGAGAATTTCCTTTCAGACTTCAACGAGCTGTATGAATTCCTCAATCTGACCGGTTCTGGAGCAAAATCTTCTTGCGTCATTTCAGTTGAAGACGTCAAAGATATGGTCCGTGTCCTTGAATACATCATGAAAGGAAAATATGACAGAGACATTGAAGACATCATCTTTAGTGGCAATATGTACTTGCGTGTCTTTGAGCAGCAGTTCTTCAACTTTGGAATGCGGTTCAGGAACAAGAAGAAAGACAAGACTCTTCAGAAGATCAAGATCATCATAAAAGACGACAGGACAGATGTTGAGCATGAAGGCGAATATGATGAAGATGAAGACGACTATGAGCTAGAAGAAGAGCGCCGTGAATCTCAGAAGAATGAAAAGTTCCAAATAGAACGCCTCCATGGCATCCTTTCGGCATTTCTCCTCATGCAGCCACCAAGCTATGTGACAAATCCAAAGGTAGTATTCAAGCTTGGGTATTTCCTTTCTATCTAAAAACAACAAACAAAAACAAAACAAAATGAAAATTCCTAGAATCATCAATTCACTGATGGAAACTGACATGTATAAGTTCAGCATGGGCCAGGCCATCTACCACCAGTTTCCAAGCTATACTACAGTTTGGAACTTCCGCTGCAGGAACAAAGATGTTGTTTTTACCTCAGAGATGATTGAAGAAATCCGCGGACAGCTGAAAGAATACTGCAATCTTCGATTCACAGAAGATGAACTGCAGTATCTCAAGTGCATCCGTTGGATCAAGGATTCTTATGTTGACTTCCTTCGGCTTTGGCATCCAAGGTTTGAAGACTTCTTTATTGAAGAGACGAATGAAGGATGCCACTTGAAGATCCAGACTTATGGAACCTGGCTGAATACTTCTATGTATGAGATTCCAATCCTTGCAATCGTCAATGAAGTGTATTTCAGGATGCAATACAACTATGATGACTTGCTGAAGGAATTCAAAGCTAGAGCAAACCAGAAAGTCCTTGACTTGATCAGTGGAAAATACAACCTTGGTGCTTTCTCTGAGTTTGGTGAAAGGCGCCGCCTGAGCAGTGAAGCTCAAGAATATGTTGTCCGTCTTCTAGCCGAGAACAATGGAAAGTTCAAAGATTCCCATTTTGTTGGTACATCTAACGTCTGGCTAGCAAGAGAATGCGGTGTCATTCCTGTCGGGACTATGGCCCATGAGTTCATTCAATGCGTTGGCCAAGGAAACCACAAGCACAATCCAGCATACAGCAACCATTTCATGATGAAAGCCTGGGTCCAAGAGTATGGCGTAGACAATGGAACTGCATTGACTGACTGCATTGGGACAGATGTCTTCCTTCGAGACTTTGACAGGACATATGCAACGTTGTTCAGTGGTGTCCGCCATGATTCCGGAGATCCAATCGAATGGGGTGAAAAGATTATTGAGCATTGGAAAGAGCTTGGAATTGACCCTACTACAAAGACTCTTCTTTTCTCTGATTCTTTGAACTTTGAAAGAGCGACAAAGATCTATGAACATTTCAAAGGAAAAGCAAAGGTAGCATTTGGAATCGGGACATTCATTGCTAATGACACCAATGTTCCAGCTTTGAACATTGTCTGCAAAGTCATTGAATGCAATGGAATGCCAGTCGCCAAGCTGTCCGATGTTGACGGCAAAGGAATATGTCTTGACAATGAGTACATCGAGTACCTCAAGCGCACAATTGCTTGGCGCCTAGAAAAGACGCAAGAATAAAATTGTTCTAATTTCCTCTGCTAAGGCTTTCAGCATTTGATATTATTAGATATGTCAACTGCTGAAAGCTTTTAAGATGAGATACCTTGTTTCTTGGAAAATCCAGATGCCTTCTGCAAAAGGAGGCCATCTTCTTTCTGGAACGTCAAAGTTCGATGGCGACAACCTTGAAGATGCAATTGCGCATGCAAAGTGCTGCTTTATGCTAGAATGGCCAACGTCTAAAGTTGAAGTTGTCCCCTATGGCATTGGATTTTCAAACCAGAATGTCCAGATCAGAAAAATCAACATCTCAAAACTGTTGCCAAATCAATAACAAACTGTTACCAAGATGATTACAAAGTACTCACATGGCCTTTCAAATGAGACAAATGTCTCATCAAATGTCATTGACATCTACAAGAATTGGTCTGATGCAGAGATCCGTGCTGACCTTCAGCCTCGGCGGACAGACCTAGTCATGGTGTATCAGAACATTGGCCATGACTTCAACAAAGCTAGTGCTATCCGGTCTGGCAATGCTTTTCTGAACAAAGAGTCATATATCATTGGCCGCCGGAACATTGACCGCCGTGGGACTGTTGGCGTCCACCACTATGAGCACATCTTCCATGCAGACACTTTTGATGAAGTGTTTGAAGCGTTGAAAGCAAATGGCTATACGATCTATGCAGTCGACAATGTTGCTTCATACCATCCTCAGAACATCCTTGACTGTGATTTTCCAAGGAAAAGCGCTTTTGTGATGGGTGAAGAGCAGAGAGGCCTCGATGATGAGACAATCAAAAAGTGTGATGGAATGGTCTACATTGAGCAGTTTGGATCTGTCCGCTCTATGAACGTAGCTTGCGCTGCTAGCTGCATCATGTTTGAATATTCAAGGCGGTTCAGAAATGCCTCTGCTAAAGATTGATATTGTCAATATAATATTACCATCAACAAACAACAAAAAGAAATGAAACTTAACACTAAGTTTGAAATTGGTCAGCTAATCAAGTTCAATCACATTTACAACGAGACTGAATTTGACCGCGGACAAGAGTGGAACCACCAAGTCATTAAGGAAAAGCTTGGAAGAATCATTAAGCTTCATCCTGAAAACAAGAAGACTCTTGAAGTCAAGATTAGAAATGAATCTAAGACCGTTCGTCTTCATCCAAGGAATGTCATTCAAATCATTCCTGCTGATTGTGTTCCAATGACGAATGAAGAAAGATATCGGTTTGAAACTGGAAAACTCCATCTAGAAATGAATGAATGCTTCAAAAAGCTATCTCCGTTTGGGCAAGAACGTGTTTTAGAGAAACTCAATGAAATTCAAGAAATCTTTGATTCAAAGCTTACTTACAAGGAATAAAAGGTAAAAAATGAACGCAGATGAAATGATTTGTCTTGGTGCTGATGGCAGCATCTACACCATCAAAAGATATGCAAATTTGGTTTGCAATGAAAAGGGCCTTCCTGAAAGATATGAGATTCCTTCTCTTCCTTCAGTTGACTTGATTGCAAAAGCTTTTTCTGTTCGAGAGCTTGAAGAGCATCCACTTCGAAAGGCTAGATTCAAGATGATTGCTGCAAAGGAGCACAACATCATTGAGAAGCAGCGTCCTCAAGATGTGACAATTGATGAAGCTCGAGGAATGGCAGAAGCATGGTTTCGTGAAGAGGGATTTCAAAAGAAAGAAGTAGATTTTTTCATCAAGGAATATTGGAGCTAATAAAACAATAAAAAGAAAGGAAAAACAAAATGACTAGTGAGGAAGCAATTGCACTTCAAAATACAATTGTTGAATGTTGCAATACACAAACACAAAATTCAGAACTTATTGTTTCATGTCTTCAAAATTTAGCTGCCGAAATTAGAAAACAGCAACTTACAACACAAAGATTTATGGAAGAATTTAAAGAGTGGGCTTGGGGCGGAGCAAAAAATTCTTCAACTTTTGTAAAAAGGTTTATGCGATAGTACCCTTGTGTTAAGAAGGAAACGGAAGTTCAATTCTATTAAAGGAAAAACAAAAATGAACAAAGAAACTAAAACTGAAGTAACTGTTGGTGGGAGCTTTGCAAATCTTCTCACTATTGCATTCATTGTCTTGAAGCTGACTCATGTCATTGACTGGAGCTGGTGGTGGGTGCTTTCACCCCTATGGATTCCGGTCGCCATTGTAGCATTTCTTGGCGTGCTTTGCCTGGTCTGCACTGCAATCTGGGGAAAGTAGATGAACAAGCTTGAAGAGCTGTCTGCTGTGTCTAACCATGGCCAGTATCTAGAAAGAATGGCAAAGTCGTCGTTCTTCTCTACAAAGCAGAACATCCCTCCAATCATTGCATCATATGGATGCAAGACTGTTCTAGATGTTGGATGCGCCGATGGGGCTTTCACCAAGAGGATTGCTGATGAGACGGGCGCTGAGGTGACTGGGCTTGACATCAATTCTACAAGCATTGAACTTGCTAAGTCTAAGTTTCCTGGGATCAATTTCATCTGCTCTAGCTTGTTTGACCTTGAAGAAGACAGAATGTTCGACTGCATTGTCTTCTGCTCTGTCCTCCATGAAGTCTCTTCATACTGCGCTGAGGAAAAAATCAGATATACAGACATTCCAATCAGGTTTACGATTGAAAGAGCATGCAAGCATCTTAACCCCGGCGGAATCATTGTCATTCGTGAAATGGTGAAGCAGCCTGGAGATGAAAGATATACAGTAGAATTCAAGACAAAAGAATACTCTGACTTGTTCAAGAAGTTCACAGGGATCACTAAATGTGATGGAAACACGTGGGTGAATGGGCCAGGTGGAGATTTTTTGCCATTGACTAAGACGTGCGGGTATGTAGACTACAGTGCAAGATATCTTGATGGGAACAACGCTTGGCTTATTTCTAAAGACCTCCTGATTGAATTCCTTCTAGTTGCTACGTGGGGCAAAGAGTCTTGGGACAGAGAGACTAAAGAAAGAAAGCTGATCTGCAAAAAGCAGCAGTTCTTTTCTTTCTTGAAAGACTGCGGCCTTGTCATCAACAGCTACACAAAGACAAATGAAGAATATCCAAAGTACTGGAGAAAGATCTGCCATGTCTTCAAAAAGGACTGCCCAGAGACGACATGCTTGATTGTAGCGCAAAAGCAGTAAAATATAGATATGAAAACATTCTTGACAATCTTAGGTGGCCTAGCTTTAGGTGGAATCACATTGACGCTCATCATAGCAATCTGCAGATATGTATGATTTTGAATTAGTTTTAGCCGCAGTAGTTTTAACCATAATGGTAATAGGTTTGTTTGAGGACTGATAAAATGGGACCAGTAGCATTGATTGTAGCAATTTTCTTCTTCATCTGCATTATGACGATTTCTATTGAAGCCGTCTTCAAAGACCAGAGCAAGAAGAACCTTGATGAAGGAATCCAGAAAGAAGAAAAGCCGGATTTTCCTCCACCTGATCTAGAGCAGCCAAAGAAAGACTGACATAGCAGAAGAACAGCACCATATAGCTGAAGGCAAAGAATTTGTTGAAGGTAACCAAAAAGAGATTACTGTCAATGAAAAACAACTATGTGACTGAGCCTCTTGTCTATTGGGGCTGCCAATATGAATCTCGTGACACGATGGCATATGTCTTCAAGAAAAGCCATGCTTCTCAAGACCAGATAGTTGTTGTCTTCTATGGAAGAGGAAAATGCCTGCATCCAAACAAAGGATCAATAATGAATGTCACTTACTACCTTGATCCATTAGGACAGTACCATGGGACAATGCTTGAAGCGACTGATCCAGGTGCATATGATTGATTCTAAGCTATAAAGCCATATAGAAATGAATAAAATTTATTAAAAAGTGTTCTGCTAAACACAGGACGCTTTATTATAATATAACTGTCAAGAGAAAAAGATGAACGACTACATTGAGACAGATTTCAAATTCGACTACTCGAAGCTTGAGTCGCTTCCAGATCAGTTTGCCAGGAACCTGAGCACCTTGAACAAATGGAAGAAAGACATTGAAAGCCTTAAGAAGATCCAAGAGCAGATTCGAGACCTTGAATATTCTCTAGAATCTGGAACTCACTACCTTGCTACAAAAGTCATTGAGCAGAATGTCTTTCCACGATTCAACGGCTATAATGACTTTGTCCAAGGAGAAACCTATCCAAGCGACAAAAAAGGCTATATGTCCTTCTTCACTGCTGCTTCAGCTATGGAGCATATGAATCCTGATGAAACAGCTGACAATCTAGACATTGTTTCATGCTTCAGGCACTATCTTGAAACTTTCATCTGGCTCTTCTTCAAAGGTGGGGATGTCATCAAGACAAACCATGTTGTCGACTACATTGGCATGGGAACTGTTCCAGGATCTTATTCTAGCAAGTTTCCTCCATCTGTGGAGTACCTTTTCTTTGTCACAAATGCAGACACCGGCAAAGCTTATAAGGTCAACTTCTTGTTCTATGACATTGAGAGGGGCCTTCACCTTGAAGAAATGAATGATGACATGTTCAATGCTGATGAGTATGGCATGTACTCCAATATCAGGAAAGTCAGATATGGAGAGATCACTGTTACAGTAGCTGAAATCACCAATGGAGGAAAAAGCAGCATGGTCGATGAACGGACTGGAGACAAGCATTTCATCAAGTCATTTGACCCAATTGAAATTGCTGCATTCATTGACAAGACTGTAACTGAAGGAATCTAAGCAGATGAAAACTAACGTTGAAGCAGATTTTGAAGATTTTGACATTGATGGTGACCTTTCATATCTGATGAGGATGTTCCCAGGAGCTATTCCTGTAGTATACAACCATGCTGACACTTTTCTAGATGAGAAAATCAGAGAAGTCTACAAAGACACTTTCTTCATGGTCTACCTTCCAGTGAATTCACTTAGCCAGGACGTGACTAATTTCTTTCTTGTCCTTGTCAATGGAACAAACAACTTCAAGCTCTACATGGAAGGGTACTTTGACAGAGCTGGAAACAGAAACAGAGAGAAGATCAGATGCTTTGGAAAAGCTGAACTCCTTATGAAAAAAGAGAACAGCATCTTGTTTGGAGCATATAAAGACGCAGTGTCGTTGGCTTTCAAAGATTCTGATCCATTCGATGGCAATGACGCTCCAGTCATTTCATACTTGTACAACAATCAAAAGCTTGTCAAGCTTGAGAACCTGTTTGTTCCATCTGATGACCTGTTCTGGAAGCATCTTCTTAAATCCTAATTCGAGGAAACACTGAAATGACAAACAACCAATTTCTTTCTGCTCTTAAGTCTTCTGCTATCGAGCGCCAAGTCGAAGACACTTACAACGAGATCTTCAAGACCTTCTTCAAGGGGATCGAGATTTCTTACCCGTTCCAATGCGACGGATATTTCGAGATCAAAGATGGGAGCAAAATCCATCGAGTGATCATCGAGTACAAGTACGATTCGGACTACTCGAGCAAAGTCGAGATGGCGAAGACTGCTTGCCAGATGCTGTTCTACCTGAAGAAGTTCGAGAAGAACGGACGCCCTCTGCCGAACGTCTGCGTGATTGCCGACAAGAACGAGTGCTTCGTCTTCCACTCCAATGCGCTTCTGAAATATCTCGATTTCGACGGCGTAGACTGGAGCAAAGCGCCTAGTGCCGCAGGATTTGTTTCACCAGAGCTTTTGGTTGCGCTTAGCGAAGACAACGATTTCAATCCGTTCGTTTTCCGAGTCAACGAGTGGTTCAACGTCGAAGACCTCAAGACGAAGATCCTTGATCTCGCGACGAACACCAACAAGCTTATTCACATCACTGAGCACAACGTTGACAAGATCTTCAACGCTTTCTGCGAGCGTGTGGTAATCGACAAGAAGAAGATTTCGCCGAACGATTTGGTCGGTCTGTTCTTCGGATGCATCTGCGACAAGGAGAACTACTACCTGCATCCCGGAAAGAAGAACACGTTGGTGTCTCCTCTGGGAACGTTCCGTGTTGACAACAGAAAGTTTGAAGCATTCTTCAAGTACTTCTCAAATGATGTTTCTCCGAAAGAAAAACTCCGGCTGGCTGCTATCAGCGACAGATTGATTGAAGACACGAATCGTCGGAGAAAGGGAGAATTCTATACGCCTACGCCTTTCGTTGACAAGGCGCACGAGATGATTAGTGAGGCGTTTGGCGAAAACTGGAAAGACGAGTACGTTGTTTGGGACTGCTGCTGTGGAACAAAGAACCTGACCCGTGACTACAAATTCAAGGAACTCTACTGCTCGACTTTGGAACAGGCGGAACTGGACATTGCGAAACAGTACAATCCGGAAGCGGTGAGTTTTGTGTTCGACTTCTTGAACGATCCGCTGGACAAAGTGCCTGAAGGACTTCAAAAAGCGCTGAAAGAAGGAAAGAAGATCATTTTCTTCATCAATCCGCCATATGCAAATTCTGGAGCAATGTTTGGAGAAGCTAAAGGAACAACTGCAAATTTTGTTAATAAGACAATGTTATTTAACAAAATTGACGGCTCAAAGGAACTTTATGCCCAATTTCTATATCGTATTCTTATGATTAAAGAAAAATACGGCTTGCAGAACGGAGCGCTAGCACTGTTCTGCAACCCGAAATTTCTTACAGGTGAGACCTTTCAGAAATTTCGGGTTGCGTTTCTAAAAGAATTCAAGTATGAATCTGGGATTATGTTCCAAGCATCTAATTTTGGAGATGTTTCTGGAGCATGGGGAATTACTTTCAATATTTGGAAATCTGGAGAAACTATAGATAAGAATAACTTCATTCATAATCTTATTTATTCCGGTGAAAATGGCATTTATATTGATGGTCAAAAAAATCTCTATAATTTAGACAATGAAATTTCATTCTCAAACTATCTTAGAAAAAATAGTGTTAAGAAGACTAATGAATATGTAAATTTTAAAACATCTAACTTTTATGCAGAGGAAACATCAATTAAAAATATTCAAGGCGGATTTGGATCACTATGCCAAGGAATGAATAATCCAATTTTATCAACAATGATGTATTATAAACCAGGTGGATATCATTATGGTATAAATAAAGACAACTTTAATAATATGTGTGTATTATATTCAGTTAAATCTGTTAGTGAACACACTTGGATAACTGATAAAGATGAAATTGCTTTCGTGAATTATACGAATGAATTTTTATCTAATTGTATAGTATTTTCAATATTTGAAATGTATGATGCATCTCTCCGCAATATCGAGTACCACGGCAAGTCCTGGAACATTTCCAACGAGTTCTTCTGGATGTCAAAGTCTGAAATCGAAGATCTTGCTAACGAGAATTCTCTCGACGAGACCTATGCTGACGCTCGTACTTCCTCTGAGCGCTTTGTCTACAACAAGCTTCAAGAAATCGAGCTTTCGCCTGAAGCAAAGGCTGTTCTCGACAAAGCGAACGAACTCATCAGAAAGTCTTTCAAGTACAGAAAGATCTTCGACGAAATGCGTCCCGAAGTCCAGATTCTGAACTGGGACGCCGGCTGGTACCAAATCAAGCAGCTTCTGAAGGAATTCATGCCCGAGGAATTGAAGGAATTCAACGCTCTCTTCAAAGCGCTTGCTGACAAGATGCGTCCTTCAATCTACGAACTTGGCTTCCTCAAGAAGTAAGATATTCCTATGGAAAAGATAAAGCATCTGATTTTTCTTGACTTCGATGGAGTTCTGACTTCTGTCGAGAATGGGACGTCATTCCTTTGTGGAAAGACAGAGAACTACCACATTGATCCAAAGATCAAGAAGTACTTTGAACTTCTCTTCAAGAAATACCCCGGGATGAAAGTAGTATTGTCTACTGCTTGGTGCAACAGGGGCTCTCTTGATGATCCAACTCCCAACTGGCCTTGGAAAGGACTTGACATGCCAACTCCACTGCCAGCTCTCCATAGGTGGCTAGTTGACAAAGGAGTGTTCTATGGAAATGTGTCTACTCAGCGGAAATATGACACAGGAGACCATATCACGAAGTTCACCAAGATCAAGTGGTGGCTAGATGAGCACAATGATGAGCTAGCTGATGATGCAGTCATTGTTGTCCTTGATGATGATGCTTCTGACTACAATGACCTTCGTGCAATCAACAAGCTTGACTTAGGTGAAAAGATTGTTGTGTTTTTGCAGATGAACTATCAGAATGGATTTACTCCATCTGACATGAAAGACGTCTGTGATCTGTTTGATTTGACTAAAGGCAGCTAAAACTAGAGAAACTGCAATGGTTAATAAAGACTACAGAAGAACATTGCTGACATCAGCTAATTCTTTCAGGCTTGCTGACAATGTCGCCTACACTAAGCCATTCTATTCAAATTGCTTCATTGAAGCAGTCAGAGCTTGGCTGAAGCATCCATTGACGACGAAAGTAAAAGGAATTGCTAGGTGGGAGACTTTCCACTTTCATTTCCAATGGATACGAAATGGATTCATACATGACTTCTGTGAATCAGAAGAATGGACAAAGGAACATCCAAGCGGACATCATCTTTTCTTCAAAGGCCAAATAAGGACTTTTCCAAAAAGATATACGAAATATCTTGTGAAGAACAACATCTGACACAGCAAGCCAGTATAATATAATTGACAAACGAACAAAAGCCTAAACAACTTAGTTCATAAACTAAAAATTCGAGGTGATAAAATGAATACAGACAAAAAGAAAAGATACGAGTGGTGTGCAATCTGCTATAAAGGCAAGGTTGCAGTTTTTTGTAATCCAAACCCGGACCTGAAAGGATATTCCTTCACTGAAGAGCATAGAGTCCTTCCAGATGCAGACAAGAACCAGTACCAGGACCTGTATGAGCACATTTCAAAGACTCATAACGACTGGCTGAAGTTCAAGAACAAGATGAACTTGAAGAAAGAGTTCACTAAGAGAGCTAAAGCTGCAGGGTGGGAATATTCAGACCCATGCAAGCCATGGACAGAAGAAGACCATAAGAAGTATGATGATCCAACATATCTTGATGACAAGAGCCTGCTTGATAAAGAATATTATGTTTATCAGGTAGAAGCTACTACTGGAAGTGGAGAGAAACAGTTTCAGTTAGTCCATGGATATAATGAAACCCATGCTAAAGAGAGATTTTTGGAACTTGAAGAAAATAAAATCTATAAATACACAAACATTAAAGTCAAGAAGCTTTAAAGAGGTAAAAACAAATGGGATTTCACACAATTGTTTCTCACGTGGAGAATAAAGAAATGAAAGCAAATGAAGCTAAACAGTTAGCAGACAATGTCAATGATGGAGCTGAAAATCTGAACAAAGAGCTTTACGATAATACTATTGCTCAGATCAAACGAGCTGCTTCTACGGGCGAATATTCAACAGTTGTTACTCTTGATTCAATGCAGTATGAAGCTAAAGCTATTGCAGCAAAACTTACAAAAGATGGATTCAAAGTCAGGTACAGATGGTGTCCATCCGAGGTTGGTGTCTGTGGAGTAAATGATTCTTATGCATCACTAACAGTTTCTTGGAGGTAATAAAATGAAAGTAGTGTCAAAATTCATCCAGTGCGACATCTGCCATAACAGGATTTTTTCAATGACAAACCAAGCATGCTGTGGTGGAAAGATCAAAGTCTTCAATGGCTATTTGAAAAAGTCTGAAAAATGGGACGTATGTCCTGACTGCATGGAAGCTTTGCTGAAGTTCTGCAGAGAATACAAGACATTGAAAGACAGAAAGGTGATCTAGAAAGACAATGGACAGTCAAGACGAGTTCAAGATCCCTGAAAAGATCCAGCCCGATGAATCTGAGCCAACGGCTCTAGCATTCACAAAAGGAATGACTGATGATGGGATTGAAGAAGATTTCCCGGCGATTGGAACTACCGATGAGACACGTGTGAACTTCATGAAGAAAGTCCTCAGCGAGAGAGACTTTGGAAACATTGCAAGGTTTCCTCAGCCAGAGTTTGCGTTTGTCATCTTTGACATAGACTTAGGCCATGACACTGAGAATGTCCATATTGATTCAGTTTGGACAAGCAATGATGATGCAGTTAAGAGGATGAAAATCCTAGAGAAAGCTGAAAACGCGTTTTTGAAGAAATCTCCAAGAGTTTCGAAGTATGGAAAAGCCCGGTTGTCTGGATATTCAGAAAGATTTCCTTTTGCAGAAGATCTAGTCATCAGAAGAGAAACTGAAGATGGGACAGACTGGGAGCCAACTTTTGGAATCTTCTGCAAGAAAATGTTCTTCAACAAGAAAGAACTGATTCAGAATTTCAAATTCGAGGACTAAAATGACATTCAAAGAAGTTGAAGACAGGATCAAGGAAGTTGCTTCTTTCCACCAAGTTGAAGTGACTTTAAATGATGAAAATGTGATTGGCTGCTTTGGAAAGAACCAAGCAGCTCACACAGATGGGCATATCATGCTTGGAGAATATGATTCTCCTGAGCTAATGGCGTTGTGCTTTGCGCATGAAATGTGCCATGAATTTCAGACAATCAGGCCTGACTATTCAAAATTCTGGTATGAATGGAATGTCTGGGGCAAGACATTTGAAGAGCTCTATGACATGTTTGGAATATGTCCGACTAAAGAGCTTGCTGACCATGCATTGAAATGCTTGAAGTCTTACACTAAAGATGAAGATTTTGGACATAGTTAAAAAAGGAATATCAAATGTATTCAAGAGGAGAAAGAATCCGCTATCAGCCACAAGACTGCACCTTGTGTGGGAAGGTCCACAAGCCAGTCATCTTAGACGCAGAAAAGTACTATCAGTGGATCGTAAGGAACGTCAGCATCCAAGATGCTTTTCCGGAAATGTCGGCCGAAGAACGAGAGATTCTTATCTCTGGCACATGCCCAGAGTGCTGGAAAGAACTGTTCGACCGATGCGGGGACGAAGAGCTAGAATTAGGAAAAGACACTAAGTCCAAGCCAATGACTGAAAAAGAAATGAGAGAACGGCAAGACAAGCTGAATGCAGCGCTTGAGCTTCAGAGAGTCCGTGAAGAATACAAATGGGACCAACGTGATCTGGAGCAACGAGAAAAAGACTTAGAAGCTCTTGAAAAGAAAGAAGAGGAAGAGCGGATTGATGCATTAGAAGACTACTATGCTGAGATGGAAGCTTCAGAACGGCAAGAAGAGATTGAAGGAGTCCATGATGACGAGTGGTTCCAAAACCAGATCTGCCGAAATCCTTTTGATTCATCTTACATTTCTTTCTGATGGACTTTCCTTTCTACCATCAAACATATGGAAAGCAGATAGCATGGCTGTTCAACAGCGACAACAGCCACTTGCTTGGAAAACCTGCTGATCTTTCAGTCCTTGACATAGGGGATTTCAGCCTTTATGTTGGGACTTTATATGACTTTGCAGTATATGCATACTATGGAATGAGTGAAAATGAATTCTATGTGAACAGGATAGACAAGATCTTCCATTTAAGGATTCCATATTATGAAAAGCAAAGATTAGATCCTGACCATTTTTATCTCCATTACAGAGAAATAGTGAACTTGAAGGCTCTTGAGAACTTTCAAAACCTGTTGAACCTTCATTTTGGGCTTTTAGATGGACGAAGAGAAAAAGAGAATTTTGTAGGCTCTATCAAATATGCATATGATGAATCTGTAGGTGATGAGTGGAAATACCATCACAATGTAGACAGATGGCATGATACTTATATGAAGATGAAATACATATGCGAAGCGTATGACAATGGGACTAAAATCCCTTATACAGTCCTTGCAAAGAACACAATAACAATATGTGAAAAAATGAAAGGTGATGAAATGACTCTCATGCATATCATGTATGACAACTTAAGGACATGCGACTTCAGATGCACTGTAAGGTAGTTTAAGTAAAATATTCAATGATTCTAAATACGACAAACATGAAAAAAACAGCAGCAATAATCTTATTGGTTGGACTAGCAGCGGTGCTAGCTAAGTTCATTCTTCCAGCAGTTCCACATGGCGATAGACCAGAAAACAACTGCCCCACTAATGTGATTCAAGCTGTCTTGTGCTCTATCCACCATGATGATGAGTTTGGAGGAGCATATCTTGACATCAGTGCAGAAGACTTCAATGCTCTTGGATTCAACTATGGAGACAGCATTGACATAGAATTCACTACTAACAACGCTGCCTGGAAAGACGTTGGCTACTACAATGGCTACTATGTCCCAGCGGGGCAAGAGCTTCTTGTAGCATATCCTGGATATGAATGCATCAAATTCTGCATCAACTATGGAAATGACATCTATGCAGAGAACGGATTTGGCAAGGACACTAAAGCTCTTGTGACAATGAACACTCCTGCCAAGTACAAAGACATCCAGGACACAATGTCAATTTCTTACAGTGATGACATCAACGAATACACCTCAAAAGAAGAATTTGCTAATTTCAGAATGATGGCATGCGGAAATCTGAAATCGAATATCCTGTACCGCGGTGCTTCTCCAGTAGACAATTCAAGAAGCAGAGCAGCGACAGTCGACTCTCTTCTTCAGAAGAATGGAATCATGTTTGACATTGATCTGTCAGACAAGAATGTCGATGCTCCTAAATACCAAGTGAATGAATACTTCCAAGGGCTGATGAACTCCAACAAAGTCGTCTTCTTAGGAATGAATGCAGCATACAAGTCTGAAGAGTTTTCTGCAAAGATGAAAGTACTGTTTGAATCAATTCTTGAGAATGATGGGCCATACTACATCCATTGCCTTGAAGGAAAAGACCGCACAGGGTTCGTATGCATGGTGATTGAAGCAATGTGTGGCGCTACTTACACTGAGCTCATTGATGACTACTTTGCCACATACAAGAACTACTACGGGATTGAAAAGGGATCAACTAAGTACGAGGCAATCAAAAAGCTCCATATCGATGAAATGATAAAGTACGTATGCAGCTTCAGCCTCCTGAACTACTATTCGTCAAAGGCTCCAGAAATGAGTGACCTAGTCTATGGATATCTGATAGAAATTGGCTTGACTAAAGAGCAGATCAATGGATTGCGTGAAAAACTCTCAAGACAGTAAAGACATCAAATTCATATTTGACACTAGCAGGTTAGAATTACTGCCATCTAGCAGATATTCTGACCTTAGTATTTCTGACTTCTTCCAGTATGTCTGCACATTCTGCCTTTTTGTAGATCAGTTCTTTGAATACAATGTTGAGTTCAATAGGGTTGACAGGACATTCAGGCTTACTGTCGACAAAGGAGAAGATGACCTGATTGATGACAAGCTGTTCAACATGGAGACAAAGAACTTCTTGGCACTTGAATATTTCCAGCTAGCTATAGATGAATTCTTTGGACTTAAGCATAAGACCAATGTACCGCAGCTGTTCCATAAGTTCAACATAGAATACAGCAAAGAAGGCGTGTCTAAATATAGGCAGATTCCTGGCTATGTAAAAATGATAGATGACCTGAACTGGACAATAGGAAGATTTGAATCGGCGGGTTTCAAAAACCACATCTTGACTAAGACATTGGAGATGATATATGGAATGTGTATGTCCTGTTGATGAATTTGAAATACGAGATGGCGTAGTCACTTTGATGAAGACGAAAGCTGTAAAGCAGCTTTCAAATGTAGTCTTGTTTGATTCAGACCGCCTATTGCATGATCCTAGGCCAAACTTCAAGAATCTTTCAATGGAAGAGTTTGACAGATATTCTAAGATGATGTTCTATGGAATAATGTCATTCACTAGAAAAGCATATGAAGAAATTGTAGAAGTAGATTCAAACCGGCTTGAAAAGAAGTTCAGGATAAAGCTGATTGTCCGAGATGGAATTGAAAAAACTTTTGGAGACCGGATTACAAGGAATGTCTTTGAAGACACAGACAACCTTGAGCATGTTGAATACTTTGCTACTTTATTGAACAAAGAATTTGGTCTTATTCCAATGACAATTGACAGATACTTTGAAGAAAAGAACTTCACTTATGTTGGAAATAGGATCTTGTTAGACTTTGACGACAAGAACAAAAGCTACATATATCCATTAGATGTAAGAAAATACTATGCTGAATGGATGTGGAAACACAATAGGATAAGCATGAAAATGTGGCGATCATACCATGACAACAAAGAGCGCTGCTAAATCTTGTTTCAATTTGTATAATTAGTTCATGATATTGAAAAACAGGAAAAGACTGAATGGAAGTCCACCCGATGGAATGTTTCTTCTCCAAAATGTATACTATGTAAGTTTTGGAGACATTGTCTTTGACTATTCAAAAATGGTTTTTGTGCCAGCAAAAGAAGAATTTGAAAGAATGCCGTTAGCTGATTTTGACCTCTATGTCGCTGCATGCAAAGCTGTTGCAGACAGCGTAGCTTCATTCTACCAGAACAGACTTACAATCATCATATGTTCTAACAGAATTTCTCGTGAATTTGACCTTAAGCTTGTGTCTAATGTAGAAAAAGACAGGTATTATATGTTTGAATACAATGAGAATCTTTCAAACTTAGAATTCCTGCTGACAGCTTTGAACAAACACCTTGGCTTGATACCTAAGTCTTTAAATCCAGAACGAGAAAAAGACGTACTTCCATTCTTAGAAAGTGCAATCTGCAAGCAAGAACTATGTGACATAAGCAATAGCAAGAAATGGACTAAAGAATGGAGATATGTCTATGGAGACGACATACGGAGGCTATTAGCTAATGTGCTAGTCAATGAGGGGCTTTGGACACCAGGAAGGGCATTGTTTGCAAACTTGGACATATAAAGATGAAGCCGGTAGAAATCTACAATTCAGATAAAGAGTGGCCGCATGGCGTCTTAGATGAGCTGCCACTTGACAAAGTAGATCTGTACTTGTCTACTTTGTACTTTGTAGCAGACTATTTTTTTGACAATGTAAGGATGGAAGTAAATCGAATAGACAAGACTTTCCAGCTGATTATCGGCAGTGATATTGGTGAATATACTAGTGAATATTGCAATATTTTCTTCAACAACTTCCATAAGCTTCTCAACGCATATTTCAAGCTCTATGACAAGAAGGCTGAAGAAGAGATAATCGGTGAAGCGTCAATAGCAAATGCTGATGTAGATGATGAAAGTGATGAAGACTACTATTACTGGCATCAGACATATGTCCATCTAGCAGACATATACACTTGGTATTTGACAAAGAACAATGTTTCAGGAAGTGCTGACAGCTTGAAGAACTATGTTCCAGAAAAGATCAAAGGAAAAGATGAAGAAGAAAAAATCATTGGTAAGCTTCTTGAATGGATGATGTGAGGAAATAAAATGCCTAAAGCCAGATGGATAAGTTCACATAGGACTAGAAAGATCATTGCTAAAAGCTTGAACAATGTCCTTTTCAGCTCTGACAATCTTTTTGATGATCCTAGGCCAAACTTCAAGAATCTTTCTTTAACAGTGTTTGATACATACGCTTTTATATCTTATTGCTTCTTGAAAGCATATATCCAGCATGGAAAGGGAGTTTGGGATCCAGAATACCTAGATGTTTCCTATGAAGCCAACAGAATAGAAAAGAGCTTCAAGATTGAGCTTGTCAACATCAAGACTTCTCCATATGAGCTCGAACAATTTCTTGAAAACAAAAACCTAGTTCGTCCAGAAACCATCATGTCATGGATAAACTACAAGTTTGGATTGACAGACACTATAATGAAGAACTGGTACTCGTCTGTTGACATCCAGCCATACTGCCATGAAATCCTTTATTCTGCAACTAGGGCTAACATACACCAGAACTTCATATTTGATTTTCCAGTTGAAGCTAGGAAGTTTGTCGCTGCTTGGGCTAAAGACCTAGGATATTTCTATGAATGGGAATATGATGACTACATAAACACCAATTTGAGAGCTGACAACAAGAGAGTCTTAGGATCTGTCGATTGCAAGCAATTTTCAAACAGGCTTCACATAGAATAATGATAATATTTGATTCTGACAATCTGAATTTCATGCCTGAGTCTAAGCTTTCTAGCTTAGGCTTTGACAAGTTTGACAGATATGCTGGAATGGCATATTCTTTCATAGGCTTTTTTTCTAAGTACTATGGACTAGTTGCCATGGACTTGAACAGAATTGAAAAAAGATTCCATCTTACAGTGGATGACAGCGGTCCTGCTGAAGGACTTGCAGGAGCTTCACCTATTGAAGAAAAATATCCTAATGGAAATGTAAAGTGGATGGAAAATTTCTTCTATCTTTTGAATGATGAATTTAGACTGTCTTCTCGCGACCTTAGGATTCCATACTATCCAACAAGTTCTGCAGATGGATATTTTCAATGGTATAATCTTAAGTCTCATCTTGACACATATTTCCACAGGTTCCTAGACAGCAGCCCTAGAGACGTGCATCCAATCATAGAAATGACTAAGAAATATTTCAAAGGATGGTAAGCAGATGATCCAAGCTCCAAAGATTGCAACTACAGAAATTGATCCTTCTGGAAGAGTCGTGACTCACGTTGTCTTTGATGATGGAGAGACTATATTTGATACTGACCTTCTTCAAGACAGCCCTAAGAAGAATTTCAAATACATGTCTATTGGTGATTTTGACTTGTATTGCAGATGTGCATTCTGGCTTGCTCTAGACAGTGAGTTTGCAGATGACATTGAAATGGAAATGAACAGAATTGAAAGAACTTTCAGAATGAAAGTTTCTCCATCTAAAAGCAATCATTTTGGAATTCTAGTCTTTGAAGACACTTTGAATTCAATTGGATTTGAAAACTTGATGAATGCTTTGAATCTGTTCTTTGGACTAGTTCCAGAAATACATTACAGCTATACGCTTCAAGTCTGTGACACCCTCACAGAAATTGTAAAAAGATCATGTTCATTCTGGTCTGAATGGCGTGGATATCCAGGATTCACTAGTGATCTGCTCTATTGCCCGCATGACATTGCATTAGTTTTCAACAAGATGTGCCCAGATGCAGCAGCTTCAGACTGGCTAAGGAAATATTGGAGAGGGAGAAAGGACTTCATGACAATCAACCACCCGGAGTTTTTGACATAATGACTATATTTGACACTGACAGATGCTATAACTGGAATTTGGTCAAGTTCAATGAATTGAGCTTAGCTGAATTCAACAACTATGTAGATCTTCTTCATAGCTACTTCACAGAATCAAACTGGTACTTGACAGAAAGGCAAAGCCAGTCAATTGAACTGGACGTCAACAGGATCCACAAGAGCTTCCGCCTGAAACTGAATGACGACTTTTCAGATGGATTTGATCCTAAAGATCTTTCTGCATATCCAAATGGAAATATAAAAAGTCCAGAAGCTTTTGTCCATTTGCTGAACTACTTCTATTCAACTGCAAGATTGATCAAAGACTTCTGCCCTATTCCTAAAGAAATTGACTTAGATGGAATTGACAGCATCCATATAAATTACTCCAAGCTGAGATATCTTACAAAGTATGATGATGTAAGATATTACTACAACAAATTCAGATCAGCTTATTTAGAAATGTCAAATACGACGCTGTATGATAGTCTTGTTTGATTCAGACAGGTGCAAGCCAGAAACTGGATATAGTTCATTGTCTTTAGAAGACTTTGATCTATATGTCAAGCTTCTGTATACTTATGCAGAATCTGTTCGTGGATTAGCATTTGGGGAAAACATTGAACTGTATTCTAACAGAATAGAAAAAGATCTAAGGATACGCCTAGTCAATCCAAGCGGTGATCCTCTTAGTATTTTCCACTATAGAGTCTATTTGAACCAGAATCTTAAAACAATTGAAACATTCATGAAGATGCTGAATCTTCATTATAAATTGTATAAAACCCCTCCAGACTTTGATTCAGATGGATTGAAGCAAGTCTTCATCATGCTGTTCAAAGATGCTTTTCTTGGAAATCTTTCTGATTTTGATCCTTACAGGAAAATGTTCACTGATCCTGACCCGGGTCTTGGAAATTTTAACATTGAGCTTGATTCTAGCGACATCTATGGATTTCCTCATTAGTATAATATTTTGATATGAATGACAGAGAAAAGGCAGAGATTGAGATAAAGATCGCCAATGGGGAATATCGAGATCCAGATTTTGGTGTTTCTTGGAAAGATGTTTTGATTGGCTTTGTTATTGGAGTCCTCTTAGGGCTGTTCCTATGAAAGAAGATGAGATCCAGGTTGGGATGAAAGTCCTTTGGAGTGGACCTGTGACAGATTGCAAAGATCAGATCACGGGTGAAATGAATGCTTTCTATAAAGACCGTGTCTTTGTTGTCTCACCTTTGTCTCATGGAAGATGCATCTGGCTCCATTCATATGAAAATGGAGAGCAGGAGCCTGTATTTTCAGCTCTTGCATATCCTGAAGAATTGACAAAATACGAGGAAAAAGAAAATGCTTGAGTGGAAGACAAAGCAAGTGAATGACATTCCAACAAACCCGCTAGATTGCTATTGGGCTGTTGGAGCTGTGAGGACATATCCAAGACTTTATAGGATTGTAGAGCAATATCCAGCAGACACGAAGGGAATGCAGACAGGAAAAACTCCTGAGCTCTACGCCTTGTTTGAAGAAATCGGTGGAAGAAGAGTCTCAGATGTATTCACTACGGAAGATGAATTGAAAGAATGGGCTGATTCTAAGAAATGGGGAGACTGCTGGTTCAAAGGAACCGGATCATTCATCCATGCATACAAAACTTTAGATGAAGCAAAAGAAAGGGCAGAGACTCAAATTTCCCATATTGAAGGGATAATGGATGCATATTTCCCAAAGGAAAAATAAGATGAAGAAAATTATTGCAACTATATTGATTACGCTGTGCTGCGCTGCAAATGCAACAACTGTTCTTTGGGCAGCGCTTGACGAATCATCAACAATAAATGGAATTGCATTTCGTAGTTATTCAGATCCGCAGAACAACTTCGTGAATGCTGCTCGCTTAAGCATCAGTGACAGCAGCACATATTCGATGGATTCTGCAACGCAGCTTGCATTGTGGATTCCTGAATGGGGTGGAGAACCTCAAGAATATTGGGAAGAAGATTTTCCTGTGACTTGTCTTCATGATGAAGATGGAGATTATTATATGGGCAAGTGGTCGTCTCAATTCAATCTTGGAGACAATCCTAATACAACAAAAACAGTTTTCTTTGAGCTTGGATATGTAGATTGGGATGATTTTGATTCACCTTTCATAACCTTGGCTACAGCAAGTGCGTCAGTTCAAGATCTGATTGATGGAAATTACACATATCAATCTGGAACAATTTATCCGCCAACTCAGGAGAATTGGATGCCAACTCAATTCAATGCAGTTCCAGAACCAACTACTGCTCTTCTTGCCTTGCTTGGAGTTGGAATACTTTTCAAACGTAGAAAATAAAATTATGAAAGTAAGAATCGTAAAACAATTTAGTAAAGAAACTGGCAAATTTCTTGGATTTGCGCTTGAAACAAGTTCAATTCCATTCATTTGGAAGCGAGTCCAAGAATACTGCACAAATTCAGATCGGCAGGTAGAGCATGATGCTTTGTGGCTGCTTGAACTTGATGGAAACGTGAAGAGAAAGGATGAATATCTATGAGAAAGAAAGAACAGGCAGATCCAGAACTTCAGAAGATCAAAGACCAGATTGAAGCTCAAAAGCTTCTTGTAGAGCCAATCAAGAAGAAGTTTGAACTAGAGTATGGGAAATACGACAAGCTTCAGAAGAAGCTTGAAAAGTATCGTCTTGACCATGGAATGTTCTATCCTTTGAAAGAACTTGGCAAATTTGAAGATGAAACAAACAAAATTGAGTCAATCTGCTTCGTCAAAAAGACAAAGTCAGGAAAATTCAAGACGGATTGGATTTTCAATGATGAAATCCTGACAATCAATCCAGATGGCACATTCCGTTATTCAAGCTATGAAAATGGAATCATACAGTATGACAAAGATGAGAAGAGATGGTGTCACGATTTCTATCATTCACGTAAACGACTTGATGACTATGTAGGATTCATGAGAATCAGATTCAATGACGAGAATGACTACCAAGTAGAGCCGCCCGATGTCAAAACATACAAAGATTGAATTTGCTACTAAATGCGACTGTTGTGGGAAATACTACAACTATTTAACTTCACCAATGATCAATGATGGTCTTTGGAAATCAATTTCAAATGAATATTTTGATGAAACAGGATATTGGCATGGTCAATTGTTTTGTTTAGATTGCATTGAAAAGAAACTAGGAAGAAAATTGACTGCTGATGATATTTCTGAATACATAGACGCACCACATAATGAAAACATAATGAAGGAACTAAAATGAGAGTACTATTCGTAGTAAAAAATTGGGACACTGATATAGAATCTGTCACGATGAACTTTGCCGAAGCACGGTCTAAGTTCATGAAATCAAAATGGCATGAAATAGATGTCTGGTTTGAAGACTTAGCTAATGCAGGGAATTTCAACCGGAGGTTTGAAATCTGGAAGAAGTTTGAACGCTTTGGAGAATTTGGAGGAGTTTTCCTTAGAGACTGCAAGAACAAGAAAAGAAAAGAGAAACTTGTCTGTGAAACTTTGAAAGAATTTCCACTTAGTGAATTTTTCATGAACAAATATCTGACAACTGACAATGCACACCTAGGAGGATTTGCATGAAATACGACAAAGAATATGAAAAAGAACTAGAAAAGAAATGGAAAGACTACCAAGAGTGGTGTCCTCCTGTACGCTATGAGAAAGATGAGACTAAGAAAGACGACATCAAAGAATGGTGCAGAATGATCTTTGTCCATCTATATGATGAAGATGAGACTAAGACTGGAGAATACTACAGGAAAGCTTTGAATTGCAGATATTCTGCAAAGCTGTGCGACAGTTATTTGGATGGAAATGACCTTAAGACAAACTATTCATTGTTCTGGCGCAGGTGTTTTTCTCTTACATGGAATGGCCTTGACATTGAAATCTGGTCTGAAGCTGGAACAATTGCCAGGTCAATCTTTGATGATTGCTTCCATAGGTATATCCATGTCTCAGACTGGTGGTGCAAGATCACATATAAAGGAATCTTGCTCAAAGACCATGACAAGACACTTAAGATCTTAGAGAAGCTGTATAATGACACGGCTGACAGAATGGATGTCGTAGAAGCAGAATTCAACAACAAGATAGAAGAACTGACTAAATGAATGCAGAATTAGTTTCATACACGCAGAATCCCGAAGAGACTATTGAGAAAGCTGCAAGGATCTGCTATGACTCAAAAGCAGGCGACTACGAGAAAAGAAAGAAGTTTCTTTCTGGATTGATCAAGTCTGGACACACTTCAACAATTGAGCATGCTTCAGCGACATTCAAGATCAGTGAAGTATCTAGAGCATTGACGCACGAGCTTGTTCGCCATAGATTGTTTTCATTCTCTCAACGGTCACAAAGATACTGCTTTGAAGACAATCCTGGATATGTTGTCCCAGATACAATCCAAGACAACCTTGAATTAAGAGAAAAATACGTAAAGCTTTTGAATGAAGTCCAAAATGTCTATAAAGAACTTGTCAATGCTGGAGTTCCTAAAGAAGATGCAAGATATGTCCTTCCGAACGCGTGCTACACGGAGATCTATGTTTCAGGGAACTTCCGTGAATGGAGGCATTTCCTTGAACTAAGACTTTCTCCTAGAGCTCAATGGGAAATAAGACACTTAGCAAAAGAAATCCTCAAGAAGCTCTATGGGATTGCTCCAATCATCTTTGGAGACCTGTTTGAAAAGGAATTTGGAGAAAAGACCGATGTTCTTTGACTTCAATGAGTGGACAATGAACGCCACTCAAGACATGATGTTCAACATCAAGACTTATAGGACAATCAGGAAGAGGATTTGGCACGACAATTCTACTCCTGATGGTTCTAATGACTTCATGTATTTTTCATTCCATGACTTGAATGCTTCACAGGCAATAGCATTCTTGTTTGATTCTGCAGATGACGCCAAGCTTGTCCATTCACAGTCTGTTGGAAACAGATGGACATCTGACATGGTAGATTTCTCTATGTGGAATGAATTGAATATTCTGTTCAAGAATGGCATTGAAGGCGACAGATATGACACTAGGTACTACAGTGATGATCAGTAAAATATAATTGAGGTGAATCAATGACAACTAATGCAAACAATGAAATAGTTTCTGCTACTGTAGCTGAACTGAAGGAGCAGTGGAAGAAGGGTGAATGGAACACAGTCTACGACTTTGACGAGTATCTGAGAATTCAGAAGGAAGTCAACAAGATTGGAATTGAAATCAAGAATGAGAAATGAACAAAAAGCTAATCACTAAAGAAATTAAAGATCAGATCGTCGAGCGAATCAAGAATTGGTGGAATTCCAACAGAGGCGTTGGACCAGCAGTCATTGGAATCTCGGGAGGTAAGGATTCTACTGTTGTTGCTGGATTGCTTTGTGCTGCAATTGGACGCGAAAACGTTCTTGGAGTGATGATGCCTGATGGAACGCAGAAAGACATTAGCGACTCGAAACGCGTCTGTGAACATTTGAAGATCAATAATGTGGGAGTGAACATTGGCGCTATTACTTCGCGCTTCAACGAGATCATCCACGATATTGCGAATAGCCGCGTTAAAGAAGCTCGTGCTGGAAAGTTTCCGCGGCCAAGAGCTGATTTTGAACGTCGCACTACGAATATTCCGCCTCGCGTAAGAATGACTATGCTTTATGCAATTGCTCAGAATTATGACGGACGAGTAATTAATACCACGAATGCTTCGGAAGCTTACGTCGGTTGGGGGACTTTGTTTGGAGATACAGTCGGAGATTTTGCTCCAATCAAGAACCTTTATGTAGATGAGGTTGTTGAGCTTGGAAAGCTTTTGAAGCTTCCTAAAGACTTAGTTGAAAAACGACCAGCAGATGGACTGACTGACAAGACTGATGAAGAAAACCTTGGATTCTCATATGCTGACGTGAAGAAAGTCGCTCTTAAGACATTTGGATGGCAAGAAGGAACAGCATTTGCAGACATTGAAGCTAAGCATAAGACATCTCAATTCAAGCGTGATATCATTAATGTTCCTGGAATTGACTTCTATAGGAACTATTGGAATGGAAAAATCACTTCTGTAAAATAGCATGAAAAAGATTTTAGTTTTAGGCAAGTCTGGACAACTGGGACAAGAAGTCACAGCTGTTTTTTCTGACAAAGAAAAATATGAAGTGATTGCTCCAGATGAGAAAGACGCTGACATAACTATTCCTTGGAAGATAAAAGACCTTATTGTAAATGCTCATCCAGACGTCATTGTCAACTGTGCTGCTTTTACGAATGTAGACAAGTGTGAAACAGACCTTGTGCTAGCTGAAGCAGTCAACTCTCTAGGACCAGAATATATTGCTAAAGCTGCGCTAGAAACCAATTCATTCTTCATCCATATATCTACAGACTATGTCTACAATGGAGAAACTGGCTTTAAAAAGGTCACATATAAGTTGAATGGAATTGATGAGAAGCCACTTAACAACTATGGAAAGACAAAGCTCAGAGGAGAAGAATTCATTGCACAGCAAATGGATGACTATGCAAAATACAATTATGTCATCCTTCGTACTTCTGGGCTGTATGGAAAGTATGGCAACAACTTCTTGAAGAAGATTGAAGGAAAAACAGATGACAGATCTGCAGCTGGAGCTGTATCTGTCAGTTTGGTTGCAGATCAGTGGTATTGCCCAACGAGCGCTTTGCAGCTTGCAAAACAGATAAAGATTTGGGCAGACTTTTCAAAAGAAGACAGAGAATTCATCATCAACAGAAAAGGAAATGTCTTAAATGCAAACAACATTGGATTTACTTCTCCATATTTGTTTGTCTCAACATATCTGATATTGAATGACAGGGGCTATCAACTAGAATATCTAGATCCAATTTCTTTCGACAAGTATTTCAATGCACTTCATCCAGAAACAGCAAGAAGGCCAAAATCAGTCATCTTGAAAAATGACCTTGCTGAATTTGGAGCAGAACTGTGCCCATTCACTACGATAGAGGAAGCATTGCATGAGTACGTCATGGTCTGCAAATAGCGTAATGCAATTATTAGATTCTAGTATCATCAGTGTAATGAATGAAATTGTTGGTGATATCTATGATGATACAAGCGACTTTGAAAAGTTCCTTCTAGAAAGAATCAACAAAGACGCTCAAATCTACATTTATCAGAAAGATCATCCATTTCTGACTAAAGAACGTCTAGATGAGACATTTGGAGACATTTTCTTCTTCCAAGTCAGATCTTTGAATTCATTCAAGTCTAAGAATTCTTTCAACATCCATCTTTACAACAACAAGTACCATGTTTATTCTGAAGACAGCATAAAAGAGCTTGTTGAAAAGTATGAGCAGCTTGAGCCAGAAAACCGATATGATTATTCTAAAATCATGCGGTTTGGATATTTGAAGTGCTTCTATTCTGAAAAATTTGATCCATTCCAAGAGACAATGACTAGACTGTTAAATACTGATGTCGTAAAGTATTGGATGAAAAAGGAAAACAGCGATGCACTTTCTGCATACTTTGTCAATGGAGAACTAATAACTTTCTTGTAAGTTATTAAAAAGCACCTAAATAAAAACAATGCTCCTTCAGGGAGCATTGTTTTTATTGATTTTAATGAATTATAGAACTATGGCTTATTCTGGATTATTTTCTGTAAATGTTATGTATGAAACAACATTGTTGCTTGGCATTATAATCTCTACAGGTGGATTGAATCCAACTGCATACCCAGGAGCAGTTACACCCTGTAATGTGCTTTCAACTGATTCACCTGCTAAAAAGCTGTTGTTAAGCACAACATATTCTACATCATTTGTTTTATATTTGAGTGTCAAATTATAAAATGTTGGATTTTCAAACACAGCATTGAATGTGCAATTTGTTGCTGGAACAAATTCTGGAACTTCTGGCTTCCAACCTTTGAATGTAACATCTACTGGAGGATAAGAAACAAGATTGATTGTAAAGCTATCCGGAAGAATTCCAGCTGGAACAGGCTCTGGCATGCTTAAAGGACGAGCTTGGACAAGATGGATAAATGATGGATCAATTTCATCAATTGGAGTCAATTTATTTCCAACAACTTCTCTAGATGCTACTTCTAATGCACCATTGTTCCATCTGATTTCTGAAAATTCTTGAACAGGTGGAATAACATTTGTTGCGTGATAAGAATCAATACGAGCATTCAAATTTGAAATTGAAGCTTCAATTTCATTAAAGCGATCATTTATTGCAATTAAAATACGCCAATTTACTGAATTTGTAATGTCGAACAATGAAGATTCTAAATCATTTCCTAAAACCTGAATTTCTTCTTCTTGAGCAGCATCTAATGCAAGCGTTTGATTTTTCAAAGAAGCAATGTTTCTTCTAATTTGATTTATTGCTTCATTGACAGATTCAGCATCACCTAACTGGACTTTGTCTCCAGACTTCAATGTTGCTGTATATCCAATGATTGGAACTGGAACTTCATTAGTTTCAGCTGCATCTTGAGAAAATGCTGGGATAAGTAGTCCAGCACACAGTAATGTTAATAGCTTTTTAATCATGTTGTTAATGTTTGTTTATTGTTAAATTATCCGAATGATCCAATTTCTCCACCATTCACTACATCTGGCTGTTCTGGATCTTGTGGTTCAACTGGTTCATCTGGCTGACCGCCAGAAGAAGAAGTTAAAAGTTCTCTTAAAGTCTTATGAATTGCCTTTACCCAATCTACAACATCTTGCATTTGCTGGATGTTTTTTGTTCCATCTGCAATGTCATTGAATGCTGATAGGTTTGTATTGAAAATTTCTGATCTGGCATCTGGACTAGATTCAGGTGAAGCAGCAATCTTTTGTTCTAATTCATATATTGCTTGGTTCAATTCATCTTTTAGTGTTATGTATTCACCGAAAGGAGTCGTTAGCAACTGTTTGCCAAATGAACCTAATTCACCGTTTATTTCAATATTGTCTGCTGGCATAATTCATTATAAAAATTTATATTATTTACTTTATTTGAAAGTAAATTATAATTATTATTGGCCCGAAAGGTATCGATTGGCAGTAAATTCCTTAGATGCAACTCGACAATATGGAAGTAATTCAGTCGTAAAAGTATTCTTCTAAAAAGTAACCGACAACTACGATTACGCAATGGCTGCTTAATTTACAAGCTGCCCGATGAAGAGAAGACGCAGATATTCTTGGATTCGTCATTCATCTGCAAGAACCTTCGGCGTTGCGGTACCAACGAAGTAAAATAAGCGGGAGGCTGAACTCCAAGTTTCGTTAGATGCAACTCAGCAAAGCGAGTCATTCTTGGAACTAAAACAAAAGACGAGTGATGGTTGTAAGTACAGATTCTAAGATGCAGTTTCTGAGCAAGACGCGAGTTCGAATCTCGCCGGGTCAACCAAAAACAAAAAATCCCCTCAAAGAGGGGATTTTTCTTTATATTTGATTGTTGATTCAATTAAGCATAGACGTCGGCAGCTGAAGTGTCACCAGCATCAACTGTAACTGTTCCAGTCTTGACGAATCCAGTCAATCTTTCTGGAGGATTTGCTCCACCAGCATAGCTTCCGAATGCATGGTTAGCTGCTGAGGTGAATGTTCCGCCTCTTACTGTAGCTGTTGGATTTCCACCTGGATAGTTGCAAGATTCGATGAATATGCAATCACCGGTGTTTTCATATCCATTGCCGCTGTATTTATAAGCTGCATCAACACCATTAGCTTCAAAGGTTCCACCGTTCACTACGAGGTTTCCTGACTTGAGGACAACACACATAGCACCTTTGATTGTTCCAGCATTGACTGTCACCTGTGACGCACCTAATGGATTGAAGATTCCGCAGCAGTCATTTACTTCTGTTCCCTGGAGAGTTCCACCGTTTATGACGATAGTACCATTTCTTCTGTTTCCATTTCCAGCAACTGCATAATATCTGCCAGTCAATGTGCAGCCATTTACGACCAACTTAGCAGGAGCATTTCCAGCATCACCGCTGATTGTCATCTTGATAGCGCAATATTGAGTTGGACCACCGGTGATCTTTCCTTCACCATTGATGATCAATGTTCCGCCGTTTCTTACAGCAAAGACTGTATCTTTTGTAGCATTGTCTGTAAGTGTTCCACCGGTGATTTCAACACCTGCTGGAATGTTCAATGTGACGGTTTTTCCATCTTCGATTGTAAGAGCTTTTTCACCGGTCACTGTAAATGAATCTGTGATGTTGATGACAATTTCAGAGTTTCCAATGACCCCTGGATCACGGATAGAATTCAAAGCAGCTTGGACATCTTCAAGAGATGAAGCTGAAACTCTTCTGACACCTGGTGTCAAAGCACTCAGCATTTCATTGAATTTGATGATGACATCTTTGATTCTGAGATTTCCATCTTCTGGATCAAGTTCTTGGACCTGAAGAAGCTGGTTCTTCACTGTATCGAACTTTGCAGCTTCAAGATATTCTTTTGTAAGCTTTGCTGTGATCTGGTCATTCTTGACTTCAACAACAACATCATCTTCTGCATCAGATCCGGATGAAAGAGCGTTTTGCTTTGCATCCCATTTTGCTTTGTCTCCTGATTCGATAAGGTCAAGTTCAGCTTTGTTGTCATGCGTATGCTTCTTTTCCTGAAGGTCAGCAATAGAAGCAGTAGCACCACCTTCGGCTGTTCCAATCCAATCAGCAACTTCCTTGAGTGTGTCAAAAAGCTCTGGAGCATTGTCTACGACATTTGAAAGAGCTTGGCTTACTTCACTGACTTTTTCATCAGTGTATGCCTTTGCAGCTGAAAGGGAACCTTCTGAAGAAGAAATAGCTTCAATTCTGTTTGAAAGTTCAGTTTCAATTGCATCGATTGTAGCAGTAGTATATATTGTTGATCCTACTGGTACAGTTAAAACTGAATAGTAATTTTCGTGTAATGGATCCATGTTTTTAGTTTTTTATTTTTAAAATATTTACTTTCCGATATAATATAATTATGGCTGATAAAAACAATTTGATTGGAGATCTGATAAGCACCGCAAAGACTAGGCCAGATGAAAAATACAGACGGCATGATCCATTAGTCTGGGTGCTTTCTAATGACCTTAATGAAAGCGCTAGGTGGCTTTCTGACAAATATCTAGACAAATCTATAAAGAACGCTGTCCAGATTCTTCTATGCACAAAGTATTACCAGATTGGAATACGGAATGGAAGACTTTTCAACATCTATTTTGTAAAAGGAAATTTGAACAAAGACATAAATGTTCCTGATCCATTAAGGGATTTGATCTATGACATTGTCCACATAGAAGGAAAATTTGTATTCAGGTTCATAAACTATGATTCTCATATAGCAAAATGGGCAAGAAAATGCAAAGAGAACTGCAAATTCATTGAAGATGTCCTTCTTGTCTATCTTCAAGAGCATATCAGAAGGGGAAAGCCACATAAATTGAATGACGTTGGGCTTTACCTTATATCTACAATTCCAGCATCTGAACGGCTTCCATCAAACAAAACTGGAAAACGAATGCTGTATGAGCCTAAGAATATCCCTCAACGGTTTTTAAAGGGGCTGAAATTGAATGAAGATGACATTTGGAAAGGATATCGACGCCATTATGCATATAGGATCAAAGACATCAGCTTAGAATATAGGAATTCTAAAGCTGATATTCCAGAATGGCTTATAAATGATGTTGTCTAATGTAAAATATTAAAAAATATGAGTACAGTCATTGCAAGATTAAAGGCGCATCTTTTAGATGAAAAACATAGAAAAGACATTACAGAATTAGAAATTGCTTCACAGACATCTAAAGAAGCAGCTGAAAATGTCTCAGCTGACATTGAAAACATCAAAGTGTTAGCATCAAAGAAGATCAACAACATAAAGACACAAACAAACATGAAAATAAACATTGAAGACATCAAATACCGGTATAAGCTCATGAAAGAGCTATATCAGACAAACCAGATTTCTATTCCTGCATTGGCAGGTGAGCTTGATGTAAAGCAAACTGACCTGATGCAGTTCATCTTGTCTAATCGTGAATATTTTGCAATCACTGTTCCAGTCACTGGAAAAGGTCTTGACATTGCAAGAATCTATGAGAAGCTTGAAGAAAACCCGGTTACAGAAGAATGGCTTCAGAAGAAAATCAAAGACAATGCTAAGACAATCTGGCTTTATCCAATCAAAGAATTCAACAACATCATGGGATGGAGACTAGCACAGACTACAACTGATCCTGATCCAACGGTGTTTCCAAACTTCAATCGTGCTACAAAATGGAAGAACACGAAGGAAAAGGTTGCAGAAGTCAAGAAGCTTGGATATCTCCATAAGCAGCAGTTCTATTTTGGCCCTTACAATGAACGTAAGAGTGAAATTGTTGATGATGCAATTCTTGATGCTGAAAGGAATGACATTGTTGAAAAATTCAAGAATGTTGGATGGAAAGTAGTTTTTGAAAAATGAAAGATTTCGTAATAGTTATTTTTGTAATGCTGTTCATTGGCCTTATTGGAAAAGTAATGAACCAAGAAGAGCGCATTAGAGAACTTACAGAATCAAAAGCCACTGTTGCTACAGTTGATCTGACTGAAAAGACTGTCATGACAATTGCAGCGCTTGAGCAGAAAGTAGACATGCTTGAAACTCGTGTAGAAGAACTAGAAAATTCTAAGGAAACAAAATAATGCAAGACACTATCAATGAAAACAGGAATCTTATTGATTCTGTAGTGAACAATGAAGATTTCACAGACAAGATCAATGCAGCTGTCCCTCATAAAGTACGGCTTGACATTGACTTGAAAAGAGAAATCAAAGAAGTCCAGTCAATGTATGTGAAGCAGATGATTGCTTCTGATCCAAGCATCCAAGAAATTCTCAACAAGAAGAGAAAAGACAGGGATGAAGATGAACAAGCAAAGCTTGGAACTTTCATCAAGAAAGCATCTAATGAGTTCAATGCATTGAAAAAGATCATCTACCCAGTGAATGATGGTGATTCAGCACGAGCAGCTAAGGCTCTTGTTTCAAAAGTAGTTGCTGTAGCAAAAATGCTGAAGTATGTAGGCAGAGGTGACATCGAAGATGCTTTTGCTGAAGCTGGATTCCAATTGGCTGTTCCAGACATTGAAGATGAAAACCAGTATTTCCAGCAAGACAATGTGAAAGAAATTGTCAAAGACATCTTCAACCAGGCAGAAGATGTCCAGTCGAAAGTAAAAGAAAACATTGACATCATCAAGAATGACATCTATGGAAGTCTTCCAGAAAGCGTCAGATATGACGCAAAAGGAAACAAAAAAGGAATCAAAGCTTCACAATTCCAGAAGCTAGTCAAGCAGAAAGCTGTCATTCTAGAAAAAGGAAATGAAGCTGGAGCAAAATTCCGTAACAACCAGATCAAGAAAACTGAAGAAGAGATTGTAGCTAAGCAGATCGAATTAGAAAAAGCCCAACAAATCTAAAAGTAATTAATAGATAATATGTCAAAACTTACAATTAATCTTATTACTTTGGCTGAAGACATGATGACTTATGCCTTCAAGCGTTCTCACTTAGATGAACGTTATGATTTCTTGATGACAAAGGGTGCAGGAATCCCGGCAAAAGTCAAAGAATCATTGAAAGATTATGTAAATGCGTCATATTGGAATGGGAAAGATGGATATTTCTTTGTCCTTAGAGCTAAGTCTCCAGAAGAGGTAAGAGATGAAGATGCAGCTAAAGTCACTTCTATGGTGAAAAATGGCTTGTATCTTTCTGAAAATACAGACTTTTCATCTGATGACGTCTACAAATGCATGATTCAAAAAGATGGTGAAAAACCAACTCATGTGTTCTTTGTAGTGAAAGTCTATCTTCATAGTTGATTTTGATTGTTTGTTTAGTGTTGTTCAAAAAAGCAACAGGAATTACTCCTGTTGCTTTTTAATAATTCATCAAGTATAATATTATTATAGTTTAATAAGGATATAAAATGTTGTTTAAAGACAAAAAGCACTTAAAGATACTTAAATCATTGTCTGTAAAATTAGATAAAGACCATACATTCATTCTTGTCTATATGTATTACACTGACAAGAAAAACAAAGACAACAACCAATATCGTTATGAAGGATTGATTGTCAACAATGATGAATTTGAAGGAAAAATCAGAAAAATTGAGCAAGAAGTTCCAAACTATCCTTGGAAGTGGAACCATCAGGTATTGAATGATTTTGTAGTTTCATACAATAAAAACGACACGAACAGAGCAGCTGCTACATTCTTCAAGCACCGTTTGTCAAAAGCAGTAGACAACTTTGATGAATATCTTAAGAAGCTTGATGAAAATCCAGTAAAGCGCTATCCTAAGACTGAATATGTTGTTGAAGGAACAGGAGAGAAAATAGACATCCAATCAAAAGAGAAACTTCTTAGTTTGATTGGAAAAAGTGTCTCACATGTAAAAGACCGCGCAGAACGGACATTTGACATTCTAGATCCGTCTAGGACAGTCAAAAGATATAATGCAAGAGCCAATTAGTCCTTGCGTATCCTATATGTATTATAATTGTCAGAAGGAGCATCATCCCTTCTAGCATAGATATCTCCATTTTCTAATCCAAATGGAAATCCTGCCATATTCTTTATTTCAGAAATAGTATTTTGATAGAATTTAACTTGGATAGGATTTTCATTTCCAATGCTTGCAAAAGCTGTTGGAGAAATATATCCAATTTTTCCAGTAAAAGTAATATTTGTTAAATTTGAGCAATTTTCAAATGCATTGCTTGATATAAGGCATATGCCCATTGGCACTTCTATACTCTGTGCTCTACTATTATAGAATGCTCTATATCCAAGCCTATGCGTATCATAATAATCAGGAGTAAATTCAATTGAATTGTAATCTATAGAATATCGATATAAAAGAAATTGTTTGAAATATTCTGGATTTTGAATATTGTCTCCAGTATATTTATAGTCCGATACTCTTTCATTGTTTGCAAATGCATAATTTCCTATATTTTCAAGCTTATAATCGAAGAATATTTCATGAATATATGCCATTGAAAATGTATTTTCAAATGCGCTGTTGCCAATGTGCTTTAATTCTTCTGGTAAAAACAATTGGCCGTTGCTTCTGTATTCTTTTATCGTGGCATCTTTAAATGCATTATTGCCGATTTTTTGAATACTATCTGAAAATGTTATTTTTTGTGCAGATGCACCACTTAAGACGTTGTCAGAAAGTTCTGTAACATTGTCGCCAATGCTTATTTCTCTTATTTTCTGAAGACCAGGAATACTTCCTTCTTTCAAGACATTGTCAACAGCATACATTAAGTAAGTTTTCCAGTTCAAATCTGGGCGTGGACTCCAATAAATAGGTTCTTTATAAGTAACTTTTGTCTTTGGAACTCCTGGAACAGCATTGCATGTCCATGGAAAATTCTTCATTCTTGTCATTGCATAGAAGTCACGATCTAAGAAAACTACTTCTGCATCTACAGGATTAAGATTTTCTTCAGATTTTTCAAAAGCACGTGCTCCAATTTCAGTTACGCCTTTTGATATATAGATTTTTCTATCATATCTAATTTCAACACCATTGAATGCATTGTCTTCAATTATGATGCCGTCACCGATCTTTATATTCTTGTCATGATAATCAAGCTGCCAGCCATCATAGGATCGAAATGCTTGAGCTTTCAATCTTTTAACCGGATTTCTAAACTCTAATGTCTCAACGGAATTATTGAAGAATGTATAGTAATCACCATTGTGGGTATATGCTATAATTGCTTGAGATAATTTGTCTACAAATGCTTCACCTGTTACATTTCCAGACAACGGAATTTCAATTTTGTTGAATGCTCCAGCTTTTCCATATAAGACTAAGCCACATCTAGGCTTGTATGCTGGAATGAAAACCAAGTCTTTGCAGAATGGAACTATTTGAGATTTTTCAATAGTTATTCCTTCTTCTGGTATTTGGCTCCATGAAGCTAAATCTCCAGAATAATGGTCTTTTGATATTTCTATCTTTGTAATTCCAGTTCCATTGCACTCATCACATGGCAATGCACCAGCGCCATTGCACTGAGGACATGGTTTTGTTACTGGATGAAAATGATCTCCACTCCAATCTAGACTTTCCCCGGACCCTCCACACCATTCGCATGTTTTGAAATGGTCTGAATTTTCTCCATGGCATGTTGGGCAAAGCCTAGTTTCAAAATTTATTTCTCTCCATCCAGAAAACTCTTCATTGTGCAAACCAAGAAGTTCCATGTCTGCATCAAAGACATTGAATATTGATGGAACAAGCTTTATGACATCTTTGTTTCCATGGTTCAATTCTAGACCAATGTATGTTGGATCAGATTCATCAAAATAAAATGCAATGTCTTTAGTTTGAGATTTTATTCTGCATAGAGTTGAATTCTCTGAAAGCTGCTCTTTTTCAAAGTCTGTGTGCCTTTGAAAAAATGAACCTAGCTTGAAAGGAAGCTTGTAGTATTCTAAGATGGAGTCTTTTGCAACAACATCATAGAAAGTATATGCATAGACTTCAGGTGGAAGCTGGCATCCTGCATTTTTGAACATGTCAACTAGAATCTTCAATACTTGATCTTTTTCAAGCTTGCTTGTCTTCAGCGCTTCTACTTTGTTTATGACTTGTTCTTTTATTGAATCAGAAGCATATATTTTGCATAATTCAAAATAGAACTTCAAAGATGAACTAGAAGTCTTAGTTTCAAGCAGCAACTTCTCGATTATGTCATCAAGAGTATTGTTGATACTGTTGAATTCATTTGATGCATCTGCCATGCTTGTTTTCCTTTATTATAGGGATTGGATCAAATTTGTAAATGTATTCTGGAGTATTCCAACATTGTGGATCAAAACACTTAGTGTCATTTCTGTTGGATCAGCATAGTTGAATTCTGCCAGTCCAGACAAATCTGATGAAAGCTGGTCTTTCAGCTCTTGTTTTGAAACGTAATTTTCTAGTAAAGCTGGGTCTGGTGAAATTTGAATCTGTGCAATAGCATCATCGACAGAAAGTTTCCAATCGGCATTGACGCCTGAATTTACAGCAGACAGCTGGACTTCAGAAAGTACATCTTGCTTTGTCAAGAAGAGAGCATCAGCTTCAGCTTTTGTATAGACTGCAGATAGATCTGCTTTAGAATCTAGTTTTTCACTAAGTTCTGCAACTTCAAGTGATGTTGCTTTGCCGTCAATTGCAGTCATCAATGCATCTAACTGGTCATTTACAGTATTCAGCTTTCCATTGATAGTGCTGTAGTTGTTTTCAATTGCAGTATTGACTTCACCTATTTTTTCATCTGTATATGACTTTGCAGCGTTGAGTGCTGTTTCTGCAGCAATCCTGATGTCTTCTTCAAAGTCTGTTTCATCGATTTCTATTGAAAGCGCTGTGCCAAACTCTGAAACATGGAATTGATTTTCATTCAAGAACAGGCCACCTGTTACAAGGGAGCCATTCAAAGCTATTGTTGAAAGCTGTTCTTCAGCTTCAGCTTTTGTCTGAAGTTCTGGAACAATGTCATTTGAAACAACTGATGCAACTGAAGCAATTTCTTCTAGCAGCGTATGGTCATTTTCTACAGCAGCTGACAATGCAGAATTGTCTTCAATTGTTACAAATTCCTCTAAGCATTGCTCTTGAGTACGGAACTTTTCAGTTGCCCATTCACGTGTAGCAAATGTTCTTTCTGCTTCTCCATATGATTCACCACTTGAAAGTTCAAAATGGCCCTCATCTGTTGGATAGTTGAATTGGACTTGAGATTCAATTCCTGCTGAAAGGTTCGTATATTCTCTATCAATGTAGTTTGATGCATATGTTGTCTTTGCTTTTTCTTTGTCGAGACGTGGTGCATCAGTGATGCTTAATTTGCCAGACATATGCCCACCGGTCAGTGGAACATATTTCTTGAATTCTGTAGCAATTGCTTTGTTTGTTACTAGGTTTTCAGAATTAGAATTTACTCTGGTGTCTTTATGTACATCGAACAAAACGCTGAAACGTTTGTCAGTCTCGTCTTTCTTGGCGACCTTGAAAAATGCAGGATTGTCATCTGGCATGTCAATTCTGACTGTTATCTTGTAGTCAGAATCGGATATGAATGAGCAATATTCTTCAGGTTCGCTCTCAAGCGTACTTCCTGTCAAGATTGAATATTCAACGTCTTTGCAGACACCATAGATTGTTCCTTCTAGTTTGCCAGGAATAGCTGAATTAGGAACAAATCCATTGATTACGTATGGTTCAGCATATGTCAGAATGTCATTTCCAAATCCAATTCCTTGGATGTCTGTAAGATCTTCAATAGATTCAATCTTTTTGATCTGCTTTGACTTTGCATCATCTAAGTCATTGATGATGTCTTGAGCAGTGAAATCTTTGTCATTCTGCACCCATGCTTTAAGATGTGAAACATCAACAATAAGTCCCTGAGTGCCATCGATTGATGACAGCTGGTCTGCAAGTTCTTTAAGCGTATCAAATATTTCAGGAGCTCCGTTTACTATAGCGTCTATTTGTCCATCAACATAAGTCTTAGCGCTTAGAAGGACTTCAGCTGAAACTATTGCCGCATTTTCTTTTGTTTCAACAACAGAGCTTAGATATTCAATGTCATCTGTATGTTTAGCATCTGCTAACTGTGATCTATTGCGTTCTAGAGTAAAATTGCTGTTCAATAGATCAATTTGATCTGCCAAATCTGTTGACAATGTACTAGCTTCAGACACTGTGCAATAATCAGACAATGAATCAACTACAGCGTCAATTTGAGAATCAGTATAAACTTCTGCCGCTGACAATGCCTTATTTGCTGCGCCATATTCGTCGAAAGCATCTGGTTTGATAGAAATACTTACTGGAAGTGGCAGAGAATCATCTGTTTCAGGCACCATTTCAGTTTTAAAGAACTGCGTCTGGTCAAATATCAATCCACCGTTGTATTCCTTGCCATCAACTATAACTGTTGAAAGTTCTTTCTTTGCATCTTCTTTTGTCTGAAAATCATCTGTTATATGGTCAATGCATCCTGAAAGTTCAGAAATGTCTCCATCGACTCTTTGAAATTCATTTGCTACATCAGTCTTGTTTGCTTTAGAGTTTGCTAAATCTGTTTCTACTTGAATTGCTCTATTCCTCTCATCAGCAATAGAATCATACAGATCTAGTTTTATTTTTTCAATTTCTTCATCTGAAAGGGATGTTGATCCTAAGAGCGTCCATTTTCCCTTTTGGTTTTCATCTGATGCCCCTGGTTTCAAATAGACTAATTCATATTTTTCACCATGCAAAGACCCTGGAATATCAACTAAATAAATGCTGTTATATTCTATGCCTTCTTGACCTTCTTTGTCATTTCCAAATTCTTCATTTTCTAAGTGAGTGATAAAGTCTTTTACACCGGCTGGAGTCTTTAATTTAGTTCCAATTACTGAAGACTGAGAAACAACATCTTTCAATAGAGTCATTTGTTTGCTTTGAATGACTTTTTCTTCTAGTTCATCTAATCTTGCATAGATAGAATTTATTCCATTCAATTCATCAATAGAAATTGTTGTTGTTCCTGGTTCTTCTGAAAAAAATGAATTTCTTTTAAAATGTGTTGTAGCCATGGCTTAAAATATATTGTTTTTATTATTTACTTTTATTCTTGGTTTCAAAGTATAAAAAATCAGCATCCATGAGGATGCTGATTTTTAGAATATGTTCTAATGATATTATTTCTTCTTAGTGTCAATTATGACCTGAAGGAACTTTTCAAGAGTCATTGGTTCAGCATCTCTTGCGCCGGTTCCCATTGTATCGCTGTTCAATGAATTCATAAGAGCTTCAGCTGCAGATTGGATTGAGCTCATTTGTTCTTCTAGAACAGCTAGTCTTGCAGCAGCAGAATTTTCATCAGCGGGTGAAAGCTGAGCTTCTAATGTTGCAACTCTTCTGTTGAGCTTTGTTACATCAATTCCACCAATTACAACCTGGTTGTTTGTTGTAACTACGCAGTCATGACCAATTGCAACACCACACTTGACGCCAGGAGCAATTCTTGATCCAGCACCAATCACAACGCAATATTGTGTATCTTCTAATGGATCAACGACTGTTCCAGAACCATTAGCCAGAATTCCATCACCAGTAGCATGAGCAGTTCCAATTGCAACATTGTACATACCGCTTCCAATTGTACTTTTAATTGCAGTGTTGAAAAATCCTGGTTCTTCAACTATACCATCAATAGCTGTTGAGTGATGGGACATTGCTCTAGACCTGAAACCAATAGCAGTTGTGTCAAATAGACCCGTTTTAGCCCATTTACCAACAGCTGTGCTATGGTTTGACAAATTTGTAGCAGCATATCCAATAGCTACATTTCCACTTTGGTCTCTAGCTAAGTTTACTTCTGGAGATATAACGTCCGCACCATCTTCAGTAGTGACAAATTCTTTCCAGTTTCCATATGCATATTTGCCAACGATGACATTGTCCCATTCAAACAGATTTTCTATTGAAATGCCACCAATCATCTTGTCAATCTGTTCAGCATTGTACATTCCCATGTTGTAGGTGAGTTTTCTGAATGGAATTGGCTGAAGATTGTCAACAGCTGCCTGATAGTCAAATGATTCATCAGCTGCCATTGTAAAGGATGCCAAGAAGGACATCAGAGCGCAGGTAATTGTTTTGATATATTTTTTCATAGTGTTGTTTTAAATTATTTGTTCTTGTTTCTAAATTGTTCTATTTTTTGCTTTAAAGTTTCAGCTTTAGCTTTTTGCTTTTCTTTAGTATGGACTGGATTGGCACGAACCTCTAGAACGCGTGGTTCTTCATTTGTTGGAGGAACAGCTTCATCTTCATCTTCATCAGTTTCAGTCTCTGGTTTGTCACTGATGTTCTGCAATGATCTTAGAATCTGATTTACTTTTGATCCAACTGCTTCTACTGGAATTCCAGCACCATCTCTTGATTCATTGATTTCATTCAGTTGGTTCATTCTAGATTCAATAATATGAAGAGCTGTTTCAGTATCACCAACAGCAATAGCATCTTTGTCTGCAGCTTCTCTCAAAGCATATACTAGATGATAAAGATCATTTGTGATCTTCTCAACAGGAGTCTGAAATGCATCTTCATCCTCTTCTGGTGAAACTAGACCTGAAATTTCAGTCTTGAATTTTCTTGCAGCTGCACATGCTCTTTCATACCATCTATAAACAGTATCGACTTTTACGATCAAATCATTGATATGATCGACAGTAAGAATGCCAAACTTTGGTGATTCTTCATGAAGTTTGATCAGTTCTTTCAACTGCTCATATGTAATTGTATATGTAGCCTGTGTAGGAGTAAATTCCTCATCTCTCAAATAAGATGTATTTGGTATTTTAGATACGGCCATATTATTTTATTTTTTCTTAATTATTTACTTTTAGAAAATAGAATTTTAGTCTATTCTATTGTTAAGTGTATATCATTAATTACTTCTTTTGTCTTATAGCACCGGATGCACAACCAGTAGTCTTTTTTGTTGAAAACTGATGCTGGCAAAGCAGCTAAAGGATAAGCTCTTTCTATTCCGATGTCAGTCTTCAGATTCATAGTTCTTCCAGTTGAATAATAATGGTCTTCATGAGAATCAATATCATGGAACCATATCTTTCCAATATCGGCTTCAGATGAAAAACCTGCAGAAGTAATCTTCAATTGCAGCACTCTACGTCCAGTATAAAGAACAGCTTTTTCACAATGATAATGGACTGATGTCCATCCATCTAAGAATTCATGTTCAGTCATGGTGACGGAGAAACCTGCTCCTCCGCCACCACCTTTCAACATCCACCCACTGATCGGAAGTAGACCCATTTTTACCAAGTATACAAGTTATATCTGTACCCTTGAGCATCATCATTCCATTCATACTTGTAATTGCCCTGAATACAGTAAAGATTATCTCCGTAATAAGTATTGTTGATTGGTAATAGATTGCTTACATCAGTTGGCAATACTCCAACAAATGTTACTGAAGTACGAGGATAAATAACAGGTGTAAATGCTGTAGTATCTATATGTCCATTTCCAACAAAATCTACACTTATATTAGTTACAGTTCTTGGAATTTCTACAGACAAGACATTACATGAATCAAATACGTTAGATTTGATAGTTTTCACCCCATCAAAGCAGTGAAGTATATAGCCTTCAAATATGACTGAAGATAGATTAGAGCAACCGCTAAACAATGAGTTTTCTATTGTTTGTACTGAATTTGGAATTTCAACTGACTGTAATCCAGAGTTTGCAAATGCAGATATTCCAATAGAAGTTATTGAACGTGGAATTGCTATTGATGACAATGATTGGCAACCTGCAAATGCAGAATTTCCAATTGTTCTGACCATTGTTCCAAGTGTCACAGATGAAAGTGATGAAGCATCTTCAAAAGCGCCATCTTCAATTTCTGAAACACCGTTTATTTCTATAGCGGCCAATGTAGAAGCACTTAAATATGCACCTTTCTCTAATGTTCCAGTGACATTGAACTCATGAGTTGACCCATCTGTGTAGTGAGCAATAGTCTTTGGATATGATGGATGTTCTATATATACAATATGGAATCCGCATCTTGTTGAGTTCAAAAGGCTGTTCCAACCATATTCTGAAGCTGATGTATCATATCCAGTAGCTCCTTGAAGGACTCTTAAGGCATTTGTTCCTGCTGAATATGAGTTACGTCCTGCATAACTTCCGGATCCACCAAATGTACCATCTTTAATCTCTGGAGCTGTTGGTGATAAAATTGTAATTGATGTCAAATCTGAACAACTACCAAATACACCTGCCTTAAGATATGTTATACTGTCTGGAAGTGTAATTGATGGCAATTTAGAACAACCTTCAAATGCATGTTCTCCAATAGCTATTGTATTATTTCCAAGTGTAACTGATGTTAATTCAGTACAATAATAAAATGTATAATCATTGATATACGTTACGCCATTTGGAATTGTAATTGATGTCAAACTAGTACAATAATAAAATGCATTGTCTCCAATATACGTTACACCATTTGGAATTGCAAGTGATGTCAAATTTGAACAGCTACCAAATGCACTACCTCCAATATACGTTACACCGCTTGGGATTGCAATTGATGTTAAATCACTACAACCAGAAAATGCAGCAGCACCAATACTTGTTATATCATTTGGAATTACTGTGTTTTTACAACCCCTTACCAACTTATTTTCAGCTGTTCTAATAAGAGCATTACAATTGTTACGAGAATCGAAAACTGGATTATTAGGATCAACTGTAATTGATTCTAAGCTAGAACAATCACTAAATGGATTTTCATCGTAAAATGATGTTAAGCTAGCAGGAATTGTAATAGACGATAAATCTGAACATTCATTAAACACATTATAACCTATACGTGTTACAGTATTTCCGATTTTTACTTCTACTGCATTTTGAACATTGCTAATTTTAGAATCTAAAAGTTCACCAACAACATCATATCTACGCTTTGATCCATCTTTATATATTACGATTGTCTTTGATTCAGAATCTGCTGGAGGTGTTACCGGACTTGGGATTGTACCACTTGAATTTATTCTTAGTTTTCCAAGAAGTTCATTTATCTTTTCGATTATTGCAAGATTTGTTTCAGATCCATCTGTCTTTAATTCTTCAACATTGGTGAAATTAGTATAGTTGACACGTGTTGAAAGAACAGATTCAATTGAACCAACATCTCCATTGATGTAATCTCTTATGGCAGACAACGTATCTGTAGAAATATCTGAAACAAGCGTATCTACTGTGCCTGCATTATAAAACTCGACACTTAAAAGTGTTGACAATAGTTGAGTAGTTGTATGTGCTGTCATTTTAAAATCTTTTACTATATCTTTTATTATTTACTAATTTGCGTTGACAATTATCTTCCCAGATTCAAGTTTCCATGAAGAAACAACCGGCCTGTCTATTAAGTTGACTTGTGAGAATAGTGGCTCTTTAAGAGCAAAGACATTCTTCCCTAAAGCTGGATTGATTTTATTGTAGTCTGTCCTTGGCTGATTTTTGTTTTCAGCAATGAACCTGTCATAAAACCTTCGGAAGATAATATATGCTTGAGCTCCAGAAAGGTTTTTAACAATCAGATTGTCTGAATGGGGAATTGCCGAATCAATTATTGGTTTTCTTGGAGGAGTTCTTTTAAATTGAGGACAATATCCCAACCTGAGTACGTCAATTTCATCTGGCAAGTCTGAGCATAGTTCGTCCATTCTCTCTCTTAGGTTTTGCACTGGCATAGCATCATCCTCAAATATAGTCACGAATGGCATATCGGTATTCTTGGCAAGCTGGACAACAGACCACTGTGATGCGTTGTTGCAGAGGTATTTTATCATTTTCAACTCTTGCTTCAATATCTTAAGGTGGCCTTGATTTTTCAGGTGGCGAAGAATTTGAAAATGCTGAAGGAGGAACTTCTCTTCTATCTCATACCCAATGAATTTCTTGGGAACCGGCAATCCTTGGTCAAGGAATCGCTGATTGAAGGCTTGAAGTCTCTCGTCATCAATAGTGACAACGAGAGAGTTCTTCAAAATTTCGTCTGTAGTAAGGTGCATTATGAGTTAAAATAGTCTTCAGCATCCTCTCTAGACACTTCTTCAATCATAATGTATGGATAATTGGAATCACCCCAAGTATAATCTGCATATGCACCCAATTCATTAACGCCTACATTGAATCCGTACCGGGTGACATGGGTTGGATCACCATCCCAACTTTCTTCTGTGTAGAAGTTGACATATGATGGATCTAATTCATATCCAGGCCAATCTGATTCAGGATTTTCTGGAGGGGTCGTGCTGTATGAAAACCTGCCGCAATCACTTGTCTGCTTTAAGATAGTTGGGTTGCCATTTGAATCAAATCCAACTAGGCACTTGTCAATGCATTTCAATTCATAATCACTGTCCCACTGATGACCTTCTTCATACATTGGATTGTTGTTTTCATCATATATTGTATGCTCATCCCTTGTAACGAATGCATATTTGTCATATTCTGGAAGTGATGATCCTGAGTCAGGTGATGGTGATGAACCATCTGCTACTTTCAATTTTCCAAGAATTTCATTTATCTTGTCAATGATTGTATGTGCAGTTTCTGAGCCGTCTGTCTTTAAATCTTCAATGTTAGCAAAGTCACTGCATATAGCATAATTTGAAAGGCTTGTTTGAATTGAATTGAGGCTTTCACTGACATAATTTTCTGCAGCAGACAATGTATCAGCAGAAAGTTCTGAAACAATTGCATCTATTGTTTTTGCATTGTAGAATTCAACGCTTAAAATGGTTGACAATAATTGTTCGGTTGTATAAGTTGCCATGATATTTATTATTTGTTGTTTTATTAAATAATTACTTTGGGCTACCAATTTCCTACGCCATATGCGCCATGGTTCAATGCATATTGGGCCATAGTCCGTGAATCATGACGGCTTATTTCAAACATGTTGAACGCTGAAGCATATTTCTTCCCTTTTGCAATGTCTGACCTTATTCTAGATTCACTTACGTCATTTGGAGAAATTTGGCCAAATATGATGTCTACTCCGGTTCCATTTGCTCTACTGTATTGGCTTTCTGAACCAAAGTGAACGCCAATCTTTCCACCGTAGTATTTTTTCAGGGTTGTAGCCATTGATTTGATGTTTGCAGATGAACCAACACTTTCATTGATTTCAAGACCGAGACATATTGTAGAACAGTATGGAAACCACCCGAGATTCTTTATGTCTTTGCAATATTTGTCAAAATTCTTCACATGTGTGTTGTTCCATCCACCATCATCGTCAGCCATCAACCAAAGAATGACGCCATATCCATCATTGAATATTCTCTTTATGCGGTTGCCCATAGTCCTTGTATATGATGAACTCACGTTGCCAGATGCCGAATTTCCATAGATGCTATATCCAGCATATTCACCATCATGGTTGTTTGAAATGAACAAATGGAAGCAGTTTACTCCGCGGTTCTTAGACCAGTTGTACCTTGAGTTGAATGTTCCATCACTCATCCTTGGAGAAAGGATGTTCATGATTCTTTCTTGAGCATTGTCGCCGTGCCAGCAGGATGCTTTAGAGCAAGCATTCCAAGCTCTAGCATTTGAAGCAGGATATACGACTAAGCTTTTCTCCCAAACAGCATAAAGATTATAGTTCTGAGCTATAGACGTTATTTGAGCTTTGTTTGCAAAAGCAACTCCTCCTGATGCAGAAGTGGCCCATCCTTTGAAAATATAGTCTGTCCTAGTGAATTTGTTGTCATCTAATGTGACAGTCGTTCCAACAATTGCTGTCTTTGCAGCCATTGTTCCTGACCCGCCATTAGCATTATAGGTGATTGTTACTTGGTTGAGCTTCCAGACAGCATATAAGACTAAGTTTGACTTGATTGTTATTTCTTGCTGGTCTTTATAGTCCGCTGTAGTTTTGCTGCTGTTTGTAGACCAGCCTAAGAACAAATAGTCTTTTCTAGTGAATTTGTTTGGATCTAGCTTGTATTTTGTCCCATAGTCTTTTGTCACTGATGCCATTGATCCAGAACCACCATTAGCTTTGTATTCTAGCTTGAATGTCTGGATTTTCCAGACTGCATACAGAATAATGCTTGTAGTGTTCTTGTCATTTATAGTTATTCTAGATCTGTCATGGTAATGGACTATTGAAGAACCTTTTTCTTTTGTCCATCCTTGGAAATCATGACCTTCTCTTTTGTATTTGTTCCTAGGAAGCATCTTAGATTTTCCATGGTAGACTGATTTGTTTGACATTATGCCTGTTCCACCATTAGCATCAAAGATGATTGTGCACATTGTCAGATTCTCCAATTTTTCTTCAATGTTTTCACCTTCTTCAATTTCAGACAAGTCTAACAGCACATTTATTGAATCTATGATGTCAGTTTCTTCATCACTTATATGAGGAAACTGCTCATATGCTGTCAGCAATTCATCTATCAACTGATAAAAAAGATAAAATGGCATAAGTATTCTCCTTTATTTGTTTGCCATGGCCTTTATAGCAGCAGTGTTCACTCCATCTGTTCTGACGTCATAATACCCACAGACTAGATATTTTTTGCTCTTTACCCAATTCCTCCAAGTCTTTATGTTTGAAGTGCTTTTATTAAGCCAGTTTATCATACTAGTATTGTCACTCACAATGAAGGTCTTTGACGGTGTTCCAAGCGATTCATTGTATTTTTCTTGATGGTATGCCATATAGTTTGCTCCAGCAGAGTTGCTGTCATCGCCATGCTTTGCTCCACCGTTTGCTACTAAGAAACCATTGCTCTTGAGTTTAGACGTAGAAGACTTGTTGAAGCTTTTTCCTTTCTCTGATCCAACTTCAGCGGTTGGCTGGACTACTACTCCTGTGCTTCCATACTTTATCACCATGTTCATCAAATCAGTAGCTACAATGTCATACAAGAACGCTGCTTGGAATCCAGTCTTAGAAATAGCGTTGTCATTCACTAATGAAATGAAAAGCCACATGTTATTCTTCCTGCACAGGTCAAGAAGGTATTTGTACTTTCCTTCAATGTCTTTGAACCAGCCATCATATATTTTCTTTTTGCTTGCGTTGCTCATGTCAGACTTCTTCAATGATTTTATTTTGCTTTCATTGTAGATTGCTGCTTCTATCATGTACCCAGTCAACCCATAGCTTTTCATTGTGCTTATCTCACTAGCAAGCATTGATGTAGATTTGCCCCAATGGTTCACCCTTCCATACCAGAATTGGGTTGTCGAAGAAATTGTTTGGGCTGAGACTTTATCCCAGACAGCATAAAGCGTCAAATCTGACGTTGGTGTTATTGTTTGGCCATTTGAATATGCTTTTTTACCTGATGCAGAAGTAGCCCAACCGGAAAAAGTATATCCTGATCTTGTAAATGCATTTGAAGTAAGTTTGACAGATTTTCCATTTTCTACTTCTTGGCGATTCATTGAACCTGAGCCTCCATTGGCATTGAATGAAATATAGAATTTATTTATTCTCCAAACAGCATACAAAGTAGTATTTTGCGTTACTGTAATTTTTCCTTTGTTTGGATATTTTGCAGTTGTGTCCGATGCAGCTGTAGACCATCCAACAAAAACATATCCAGTTTTCTTGAATGGATTTTCTGGAATGTCATATACTGTCCCATAATTCACCTTTTTTGAAACAGCTGTTCCAGTGCCACCATTAGCATTCAGTGAAATAGTATATTGTTTTATTTTCCAGACGGCATACAATATGATTTTAGTTATGATCTTGTTTGTTATGTTGATGATCTGCCTGTCATAATATTTGACAATGCTAGAATCTTCAACATCTGCCCATCCTTGGAAATCATAGCCCTCTCTTTTGTATTTGTTCCTGCTTAAAAATGTTGATCTTCCATGATATCCAGTTTTGTCTGCCATGATTCCTGACCCACCATTAGGACTATATGATATCGTATATGATGTAAATGATGGATCAAGGGCAGAATCTCCATCATCTTCAATTTCAATGAAGTCTAAAAGCTGGTCAAATTGAAAATCAATGTCACCTTTGTCTTGGTTAGTTTGTTTTCCAGCAGTTTGAGTAAAATTATTCAAACTGTTTCCAACTGATTGAAATAAATCCGCTGTATTCTGCAGTGGATTCATTTTGTCTATTCTCCTTCGCCTTCAGCTGGTGCAACTGCTCCTGCCATTGCTGCTGCTCCTTGGTTGATTCCAACCATTGCAGCCGCTCCAAAGTCTGTTGCTTCTCCTGCTAATGCATCCGCTTTTTGAAGAACCATAGCTTTCATTCTGTCAACATCTTCAGTCTTAGCATATGAAGCCAGTTTTGAATCTAAGATGCTTTGTGTCAAAGCACTTTCCATAAATTTGTTGTATCTGTCTTGAGTTGTATATTTCTTAGCTTCATCATTAGTTATAAAACCTGCTAAGAATGTCTTTAAATTGTTGTTGATAGAAATAATTTCATTCTTGATTGTGGTAGCAGTGCTCTTTAAAATATAAGAATTTTTAGTAAATGATATACCCGTTTTATAAGAAATATTAAGAACACCAACAGGCTTAATAGACAACAACGTAGAATTGTCTACGGTTGGCAATGTTTGATCTGGTACTTTTATGTCATTAGCTGAAATCATAATCTATCCTTCTGCTGGTTTTGCTCCAAAGGTTTCAACAACCGTATATTTAGCTTTTCCAATTATTCCTTTTCCTTTATCTTCTACATCTGATGCGCTAGCATCAGCCGCAGTCTTTGTAACAAGCTTACTTATTTCTGATGTAAGTTTTGCTTGCTTTATGTTGTTTGGATTGTCTATTGAATTTTGAATATTTATCTTTTTCTCATAGATGCGCTCAAATTCTGCTTTTGTTGGGTGGGTCTCTCCAAATTTGTTAGACTGTTCATCAATGTAATTTATCAAGATTTGAATTTGATTTTCAATTTCAGCAATATCCTCTGGCATAGCAAAGGTATTATGAAGAAAAGTCTTTATAGGAATTGAATATGTTCCTTTATCGTATTCAATTAATAATAGATCATCAGCGTTTAAACTCATGTTATTCCTCTGCCATTCCTTCTTTTGCTTTATCTACAAGATATTTCTTCATAATATATCCACCCTTGTTTTCAACACCATCACCAATTTCTTCATGGTTGCCATAACCAGGTGTCCTACCTTCACTATCACCAACATCCATAATTTTTCTTTTAGTTTCAGTGATGACATTTATTGTCTGTTCTTGAAGTGAATCAATATATGATTTGCTTGCAATGTCTTTTAATGCGCTATTCAAATCATCGATTGTCTTTATGGTTGATTCAAGTGTTGTTTCTACAGTCTGGTTTTTGTCATATTCGCGCTCAGCCAGTTCAATAGTCATATAAGTATTGAGCATTTTGTCCATAAATGCTTGAGTCTTTGATTTAAGGTCCTTCAACTTAGCATTGATGACACTTAACTCAGAATTGCTTATAAGGAAATCTGTTATTTCTTCTAGCTTTGCAGTCTTGACTTCGTTTGTCTCAAAATCTACTAGATAGAACAGAAATTCTTTACTGTAGTCTTTCTTTAGAATTCCACTTAAATTTACTGGATTGAAGTCTGCCATAATCAAATTACTAATTACTTTCTTAGACTGAAGGTCTTTGAACGACGAAATCACTATATGCTATCGTAAAGCTATGTGTGATTGGATCAGTGTTTGCATAATCCATTGCAATTTCATCAAATCGCTTTATCCAACAATTTTCAAATTTGAATTCCAAAAGGCGTTTTTTGAAGTGGCTTAAGAGCCAAATATGGATGTCACACATCTTGTTAAAAACTCCTGATGTAATAAGTGCAGATTGATCGAGTTCATTTGCTGTTTTTCCTTCTGGTGTCACTGGAACAAAAACACCTATTGCTTGGGCCCAAGAGTACAGTGATGCATAATCTGCCCAATCTTCACGAACTAAATATGTTATTGTAAGCTCTTTTGTCTCTGCATTGACAACATATGTTGGAATTTCCAGTGTATAGCCTTTGAACTGTACTGAGCTTGATCCAATTGTCATTGGAGGCATTGTCCATCTTGTAATATTCAATTCTAGGTTTGAATACTGAGATCCTAGGATGTTTGCAAGTGGAACATATGCAATGAATTTATTCTGGTTTGCATACCCTGTACTTGGCAATCCAGAAGTCCTGTCAATGTCATTTACTAATTGCGCCGGTGATAAATTTATTTCTGCCATAATATTGAAAGTAAATAATTAGTAAATATATTTACTTTTAATGTATAATATTTAAAACTAGTTATAATTTCAACATGGGAAGAAAAAAGAAAGATCCAGAAATTGATATATCAATTATAAACAAAGCTGAAAATCAAGTCATAGAGAATAAAGAAAAGCCAAAAGCAAAACGCGGCAGAAAATCTAAGAAAGACTTGACACCAGAAGAACTTGCAAAAAAAGAGCAAGAGCATAAAGCTAAAATCAAAGCAAACCAAGAAAAGCGCTTAGCTGAGCATGAACGTCGCCAAGAAATAAAAGAAAAAGCCGGCGACCCTGCAAACAAAGAGCGCTTTTATGTTACTAATGCTAAGCTTCTAGAGCAGCTTACAGCCTGGAGAGACAGTGAACCAGACAAAGATGGTGTCAAAAGAATTCCTGAAGAATTAGGAAAGATGATCATCATGATTGCAACAAAGATTACAAACCATTCAAACTTCAAGAACTACCCATTTGACATGAAGCAAGATATGGTTTCTACTGCTTGCTACAAATGCATCCAAGCCGTCTACAATTACAATTTTGAATATAAGAATCCATTTGCTTATTTTACAATGACTTCATACAATGCATGCCTGACAGTCTGCAGCAAGCATTATAAAAGATTGAACTTGAAGAAAGACTATGTCAAGAACGCATTTGAAAAGATCCAGTCTTCTAACCTTATAAACAGCCAAAAGCTGATAAACAACTACATCAAAGAATATCTTGGAGATGAATTCTTAGACAAAGACCAGAAAGCTGATGAGTGAGCAACTAGACAATAAAACTGCAAAGCAGAAACTTGATGAAATCCTTGGAATTGGCAGTTCTGAGACTATTGATGATTTCATGAAAGATCTGTCTACTGACACTGAAAAAGCAAAAGACACGGCTGAAAAGATTGATGAAGCAGTAAAAGCTGAAGCAAACAACATTGACAAGCAATTAGAGAAATGCTTAGACAAAAGTGTTGACTTCAATGAAAAAGACTTGTCTTTGAAGAACATCAAAAATGGCCTGAACAACATTGACAGCTTGATTGAAACATCAAAAGTCATTGTCACTCAGATCTATCAGAACATTGTCCAAACAGACATCATTGATTCAGAGCTTGTAAGGTCTGCTGCAGCTTTCATAGAAGCTGAACATCTTCTTATTAAAGAATATATTGACCTTTATAAAGCAAGGTTGAAGTTCTATGAGAAGATCGAACTAGAAAACCTTACTCAAAAGCACCGTCTAGAGCTTCTTCAAGAAAAACATCGCCTTGAAATGGAAAAAATATTAAGCCAGTCTGTCGATGCAACTAAGCCAGCAGACAACAATATGGTTTCATACAATTTTGATGATTTGACACAAAAAATACCAGATGAAGAAAGTAATTAACAATAACTGATATACAAAATGAAAAAACTAGTCCTATTATTCTTATCAATGCTATGCCTTACAGGCTGTAGTGTTTTTCCTAGAAATTACACATATGACAAAGAAACAACAGCATCACTTATAATTGGTGTTGAAGACAGTAAAGCTTTTGGAAAATGTGTTGGTTCTGAAGTAGATGCTAAAAGAATGTCTGAACTTCTGAAAGACTATTCTTCAAGGCAGATTGTCTTAGTGTCTAACAAAGCAATGAAAAAAGCTGTTGAAGCTTCATTGAAAGAAGTATGCAACTATGACTTAGCTATCATCTATTATTCTGGGCACGGTGGAAGTAAAACTCAAGACCCAGAAGCTTCATTCTATGCTGAACCATCTGGATATGATTCATTCTTATGCTTGTGGGATCTTCCAATGCTAGATGATGACATCTGGGAGATTGTTTCTAAAGCTAAAGGCCGTGTAGTTATGATCTTTGACTGCTGTCATTCAGCCACGATGTTCAGAGATCCAGCAACATTCTTCAAGTTTGATACTGAAGCTGAAACATTTGCTGCTGCAAGAAATCCTGACCAGCCACAGATCTTAGTTCTTTCAGGCTGCCCAGATGAAAGCTACTCATATGGTTCTTCAGCTGGTGGTGAAATGACATTGAAGCTTTTGAAATACTACAGAAAAAATCGTTCATATGATTCAGTATTTTCAAAAGTCGTAAATGATCCTGGATTGAAAGCTCAAAAGCCATCAATGACAGAAATTGGTGATTCATTCAAATCAGAAACAATCTTCAAATAACAATTTATAGTTATAAATACTATAAAACCTCCACAAAGTGGAGGTTTTATTTTTATCTGTTTTACACCTGTTATTTTCTAAATTACATTTAATGACCACGGATTTTCTTTAATTTTTGATATGCATCCTTCATATCATCAACAATTTGAAAGAACTTTTTAATGTCAATTGAACATGTACTAGTTCTACCTACTATATGAAATTCAACTTTGTCTCCACTTCGTAGTTCATTTATACTAAATCTAATGGAGCTTTTATCGAAATCCCAGTGCTCATCTTCAAAATATTCTTTCCCATATGCATCATGCACGGTATGACCATAGTCGTTTACCCAAGAACATATTTTGAAATACTTTGTACTGTCAAGTAACTTCGATTCATAGTCTTCTTTGACTAAGTCGTTTTCATTACATGTGATTTTCAAGCTATTCCCTTCTTCAATAGCTTCGATAACCTTCATGTTTTTATGACTCTTCTGGAATTTAGAAAGAGATTCGACAAGATTGCCTTTGTAGTTCTTTACCGTGTACTTTTTCATAGTTTATTTAGCATTCTCGTCTTTTTCAACTTTCATTGATTCTAGTTTTTCAATGTTGGCTTTTGTCATGAACTTTGATGGATCTGGTCTTCCTGTCCATTCTTTTGAAAGTTTTTCAAAGAACTTAGCACGATCTTCTAGAGGAAGTTCATTGAAGCAAGGTGCATCTGTCTTTACAAGAACCTGTTTGAATTTCTTGATGTATTCAGTTGCATATTTTACTTTTTCTTCTTTTGACAAAGGTTTGTCATCATCTTTTTCTTCTTTATCTTCTTTATCATCATCCTTGTCTTCTTTTTCTTTGTCCTCTTTATCCTCTTTGTCCTCATCATCTTTTTCTTCAGAATCATCTGATGGCTCTTCTTCTATTTCCTCTTCATCATCAGATGGTTCGTCGGTGTCTGCTGGAGGTTCATCAGCTGGTTCATCTGTTGGTTCATCATCAGATGGTGGTGCTGGTGGTTCATCTCCGGCGTCATCTGCTGGCTCATCATCAGAAGGAGGTGCTGGAGGCTCATCGGCTGGTTCATCATCAGATGGTGGTGGAGGTGGTTCATCTCCAGCGTCATCTGCTGGATCTTCTTCTATTTCCTCTTCATCAGATGGATCTTCTTCAATCTCTTCATCACCTTCATCTGCTGGAGGTTCATCTTCAGGCTTGTCATCCTTCTTTTCTTTTTCTTCTTTTTTCTTATTGTCTTTTTCTTCTTTTTCTTTGTCGTCTTTTTCATTGTCGTCTTTTTCAGCTTCGACAATTTCTTCATCATCTTCTTGTTTGATGTCTTCAGGTGAAATCTTCTTGACTTCTTTTCCAGATTCCTGGACAGTTTCATCTTGCATCAAGATATCTGATGGCTTCTTTGTGTCAAATGTCTTGTTTGTGTTTGTTATAGCTTTCTGGCCATAGTCTGAAACTTGTGCAGATGCTCCACCTGGAACACCATCTTCAATTGCAAGAATATTTATGTCTGAATAACCAAATTGCGTAAGTTTGTTGATGACATCAGATTTTGCCTGGTCTGGATCACAAGCATCAGATGAGCATTCACCTGTATGGAGCTTTCCATTCTTCATTGCAGTATAAAGGCATACACAAGACTTTGGTGTTGTAGCATTTATTGCTGGAGCTGGAACTTCCTGTGGAGCAGGCTCACTGACTTGAGAACCTGCATCAGTTGCAATATGGTTGCATTCTCCATCTTCACATTCTTCACCATCTTCAGTGATTTCTTCTTCTTTGTCTTCTGGTTTTTCATCAGCTAATGGATCTTTTCCAGCAGCTGAATCTAATGGTTCATCTTCATCATTTACTTGGACTGGATCTGCTTGGTCTTGAATGAAGCCGTTGCTTACGGCGTAGTCATACAATTCATCTACTTTTTTGACTGTGTCATCATTCAAATTGTTGTAGTCGACATCATAAAGGAACTTATGTGCACGTTCCATTTCTTGACTGTCAAGAAGCTTATGGACTTTATCATAGATTTCTGTATTTTCAATAATGCGGCCTCTGTATAATGGCATTACTGATTCTCTAAGATTGACACTTGCTAATGCATCACGTGCAGCATCCATGTCATTGAAAATATCATTATAGTTATTCATTGTAAAATGTCTTTAATTGCAATTTTAATTATATTTACTTTTTCATTATAAAAACTAAAAGGCAAATATCCTAAGATATTTGCCTTTTATTATCTAATTTTATTGTTTATTTTTTATAAATCATAAGATTGAAGATCTATATTTTGTGAATTATTTGAACTGGCTGTATCTTTTGAAAGACTATCTTTAATGTAATCATCAATTTCATCTTGTTGTGCTTGTCCTGCAAATATCCATTCACTGACAAACTTTCTAAATGTTTCCATATCTGGAGCATGAACTTCAATTACATCATCAACAAATCCTTTATTGCCATCAACTCCCATTTCCCAATTATATTTTCTTACAATTTTAACATTATATTTTAATTCTGCATCTGTTAAAATATCAACTACGTCATCTTCATCAACATTATCCATTACAATACTACACCATGCAGTTACACCGGCAGAATCATATGAAGATTCACCAAGGCTCTTTTTATATGAATTGACAAACATCTCAACGTCATTTTCTATGAAGTTTATATATTTGTCTTTAATGCTTGCGTTTCCAAGATATTTTGGATTGTTGCAATGGCTTATCAATTCATCAATGATCTTTCCAAAATATTTTAGATTTGAACTTTTATGAGAAAGAGGCTCGAATGCATCAAGAATTGTTTGAAGGTCTGCATCTATTTCTTTGTCTGAAAGAAAATCAAATGCTTTCTTAAGTTTGTTCTTTTCTACTTTCAAATAATCTTCAGGCCAATGCTTTCCTTCAGTCAATGTATCTGCTTTGATCTTGAGCATTTTGCCATCTTCAACAGCTTCGACAATGCGCATGCCTTTGTATTTCTCTGAGAATCTCTTCAAAGATTCGACAAGGTTCCCTTTATAGTTTTTAATAGTGTATTTTTTCATTTTTTTTTGTTAATATTTTAAAAGGTTTTGAAGTGCATTGATGCTTCCAAATGTCCCTGTAAGCTTGAATGGGTGGCCTTTGTAAGTGAATACAAGGCCCTCAACTCCAGAAACATCTTTTCCAGCATCTGCTAGCTTCTTGATGTTCTTCTGCATTATCTTATATTTGTTCTCTGGAAGTTCATTTTCATTGTCTTCCAGTTCTTTCAATGTTTCATCTAGTCTTGCTTTAAGCTTCTTTGCATTGATAGAATTGTCAACTGTAAGATAACCGGACATATTTTCAATAAGTTTCATTCCAGCTTTGATGACAAGGTTCTCAACCGGGCGGATGATCTCAGCGTTGTCTTCATACATTGTAGATTCCATAGCTTTTATGAAATCTTTGTATTCTTGAGAATTTGTATTCAATCCATCACGTCTAGCAAATGTCACTAAGTCTGCTTTTGTTGGCTTCTTAGAAGATACTGTATTCAACCGGTCTGCTAGCTCTGAAACAAACTGGCTGTTTCTGCTTAGGTCAAGATTTGAACGTTTTGCAGCATTTATGATCTTCTTCTCATAACGTTCTTTGCAGTAGTCATTGATTGTAGACTTATAGCCAATGCCATCACACAATTTATCTAGATCTTGAAGGACTTCATTCAAGCATTCTTTTGCTGTAGATGAATTTTTGATCTTAAGAACTACTGGCTTAGAAATCTCAAATTTGTTCTGCTTCAATGCATCATGGTCCTTGAACAGATCATAGACAACACTGACAAGTTCAGAATTGTTCTTGTCTCCAACTTTCTCTTGCTGGACAAGATTGTATGAATCATCATATTGGTCTAAGCTATGGAGGACCATCAAGCAGCGGTCACCATAGTCTATCACATTCTGGCACTCCGGAGCAACGACTTCAAATGAAAGGAAATTCTGTCCATTCTTGAAGACTTTTTCCTTTTCAGAATCAGTCAGCATGTTTATTGCTTCTGAAATGTCAGACATAGAATTGACAAATGCAGTCTTGACTTCTCCTTTTCCTTCAAACTTCTTTCCAAGCTGGTCAATGTCAATTGGATTCTTTATGTTTGAAGCACTTCTAGCTGCTAAGACTTTTCCATCTTTGTATGTCACAGCAAGGTTCATTCCATCGATCTTTTCTGTGACATTCAGCTTTCCAGTGAAAAGGTTTGTGAATATTGTCCTTAAGTCTGAAAACTTCAATTCACCATCTTCAAAAAGATGCTGAAGGTGGCCTTTTGCACCAGATTCGACTAGATATCTGTCATTTGATTCTTTTAAGAATTGAAGGAATGATTTCATATATTATTTTTCTTGATTTGGAGCAGGCTCAAATTCAGCATCATCTACATCATCATTGCATGAACTAGATTCACCTAGGCTTTTTTTATATGAATCAATAAAGAATTGAATGTCATTTTCTATGAAGTTTATATATTTGTCTTTAATGCTTGCGTTTCCAAGATATTTTGGATTATTGCAATGGCTGATCAATTCATCAATGATCTTTCCAAAATATTTTAGATTTGAATTCTTGTGAGAAAGAGGCTCGAATGCATCAAGGATTGTTTGAAGATCTGCATCTATTTCTTTGTCTGAAAGGAAACTAAACGCTTTCTTAAGCTTGTTCTTTTCTACTTTCAAATAGTCTTCAGGCCAATGTTTTCCTTCAGTCAATGCAGCATCATCTTCATCGTCAAAATCTTCTACTTCTTCAAAGATTTCTTCGTCTTCATCTTTAGATTCTCCTAATTTATTCGTCATATAGTCCCTGACTGCAGTTAATACATCTGCATAAGAAACTGTAGCATTTTTATCAAATGTTGTAATTTCATCATCTGGTCCAGACTTAAAGGTTGCATCTAGATACCATTTATCATCTGCAAAATCTAGATCTATTCCTATATCTTTTATTCCTTTAGATCTTAACCATTCATTACAAGCTAAAATTCCACTAGCATCTGGACGAGTGCCGTCTTTTATAAGGAATTCATCATCACCGTCATCTTCTACAATTTCTTCTTCTTCTGTCACTGCTTGCTGTGATACTTCTGGAACACCACCAACAAAGTAATCATCAAAGTCAAATCCAACACCAAGGTCAAGATCTAATGGAAGGCCGAGTTCTTCAATCTTCTTTATAGCTTCAGCATCTTTATGTTTGATAGCAAAGCAGTATTCTGGCCATGTTATTGATGTTCCCATACCACGTACTTCACCGCGCTTCCAAAGGACAATTGAGCCTGCCTTCACTTTTTTGCCAGGATATAGCTTGCAGCCTTCTGATGCAAGACCAGATGTATTTCCACCTGCTGCAACAGTCATCCACCACTCTGGAGAAACACGTCTGTCAATCTTGTTGAGTGGAATTCCAGAGTCTCTTTCTTTTCTTGATTCATCGATTTCATCTTCATCTTCGGCTTTCTTTGATTCATCGACTTCATCTACAAATTTCTGGTTTCCATCATCGTCAAAATTCTTGTCAGATGAAACTTTGGCATTCTCTTTGGCATTCTCAAATTCGCTTGCCATTGCGCTGTCAAATTTCTGAGTCAGCTGGTCATAGTCAATGATATATTTGTCTGGATTTTCATAGACATCAATCAATGTAGCACCAAGTTCACGGTCAATCTTGTCTAGGTCAATCATAGCGCAATCACATGGAACAGTGAAATTCAATGAAACATCAGTTTCACTGTAGTCACGTTCAATTGAATCATCAGCTACAACTGAGAATTCATACTTTTGGCGAATAATACAATCTCCAGCCTGAGCTAATTCTTTGACTAATTCAATTCCCTCTTCTGTCAAAGCATGCCCACACTGCTCTTCAATTTCTTCTGGATCTTCTGAAATTTCAAAAGTTGGAAGGACAAATGTATGCTGTCCTGGTTCTAGAATTGAAGATTCAATTTCTGATTGTTCTTCATCTTCATCCATTACTCTGAAAAGAACAAGATTTGAACTTTCTTTTCCTTCAATAGGCTGAGCAATAGTCTCTAAAAATGATTGATATTCAACACCAAATGTTTCTTCATCAACTTGTTCTGACTCTTTTACAAGGTTAGACCACAATTCAATATGATTTTTGATTGACATTATATTCTCCAAAGTAATTTATATGTTTTATTTACTTTTTGAGAATTGATTCTAGCAAAATTGCTTATAAATGTCTGAATAGTCAATTTCAAGTGATTCTTTTGTAGGCAATGGAGATACTGGATTGACTGAAATTTTGTCTAAGCTGTTGAAATTGAATATGCCAATGACTTCATTGTTGAATTCTTTTCTCTTGAATCCATCAAATCCAGCTTTATGCATCAAATAATAGATATAGATTAAAAATAGCTCGTCGCTGAAAGTTTCACTTAGCCGTTCTTTTATCTTTGGCATCGAATCATTGAATTCTTTGTTGAAATCCGACTTTTTAAACACTTTTGCAGCTAGCTGTTCAGCGCATTTTTTCCATTCATTCATTCTAGGCTTGTCTAAATGCATGAACTTATAGTTAGAATTTCTTGTTCCATAGACTAAATTGTAAAGTTCATGGCAATAATTGTTCAAATCTGAATTTGGTTTCTTGAATACTTCTTTCAAAATATCTGGAATCTTAAGCTTTTTCAAATCTTCATCATTTGAAAAATCTAGAATGTTAAGGTCATCTTTTATGGTGACTTTGTATACTCCATAATCATCATATTTTTCAGCGTATTGCTGGCTTTTTGTAAGATAGAATGGGAATATCCAAGTTGGCGGAACTAAGACAAAGTCTTCTGCTCTGTTGTTTCCAAAATACCATATGTCACTTGTGTTAAGTTTTGACTCTGGCATCAAAGCTACACCACTATATGAACTCTTTGATGGCTTTTCTTCTCTTTTCAGAAGGTGCTTAGTCTTTTCTGGAACATATTCTTTGATTTCATCCCATTTTTTATCAGAGCAATACACTACCTCTAATGTTTCATTGTCTTTCAAATAGGTTGGATAAAAATGCAAGCTGTCTGGTATTTGAATCTCTTTTAAGAAACGCCCATTTATAAAGCATTTTTCACCGGCTTCTTCTACTCCATCTTCAATTATGATTGTATTGAAATAAGATCCAGAGAAACAGTCATTTCCAATCTTCTTCACTGTTCCTGGAATTGTAATTTTTCTCATCCAACTTAAATACTTGAAAGCAGAATCACCTATTTCTTCTACTGAAGGTGGAATTTCAATACTTTCTAGTTCATATGCTCCCCAGAATGAATAATCACCAATTTTCTTAAGTGTACTTGGCAATTTGATTGTTCTCATTTTATGGAAGTTTTTAAGAGCGCCAGAACATATTTCTTCTATGCCTTCTGGAATTACAGGATTTATAAAATCAAACTCTTTTCCACCAACAATCAACTTTGTATCAGAATCATTAAATGATTTTCTTGAAGTCACCGGATTTCCAAATTGGCTATAAGATACACTAAAATATGTTTCAATGTTTGGCATATAGACTGCAGTCAAATTTTCACACTTGCCAAATGATGAATCTTCAATAGACTTTAAGCTTTTAGGAAAATGGATGTCAGTCAATCCAGCACCGTAAAAAGCAAATCTACCTATTCTTTCTACGCCCTCTGGAAATTCAACAGACTTTAAACTTGTGCAATCTGAAAAAGCACTTCCATTGATTTCTTTTGTGTTTTTAGAAAGTGTCACTGCTGTCAATTCTGAACAATCTTCAAAAACAGCATAGTTGAGTTCTTCTACTGAATCTGGAATTACAACAGATTTTAGGTTTTTGCAGCCTCTGAATGTTTCAAAGCCGATTTTCTTGATGTTGCTTGGTATTTCAAGATGAGAAACAAAGGTCTTCAAATGGTTAGGAATATCCCATTTGTCTATATGGTCTCTATTGTTTTTTTCCAATAATTTCTTGATTTTTTCATCTGCATGGGCTTTATCATATTCTATTGAAGCCTGCATTTTTTTATACTGTTTCTCTATTGCATCTATTATTCCTCTTCCGGTTGTTTCTACTAAGTCTCCAAGTCCAGCAAAAGCTGTGTCTACTCCTCTTCCAGGCCGTGTATCTGATGGTTCAATGATATGGTTCCATCTCAATGTGGATTTCTCAAGTTTTTTACTTGCTACGTCAATAAGAACTGCAATCAGGCTTGTTCCATATTCGTCATAAGCGTTTGTTGTTTCTGGATCGGGTGGCTCAATGTCTTCCCAATTTTTCTTCATTATGACGAAGAACATATATGCTCCATCCTGCGTCCAATGGTCATATGTGTTTTCTCCATTTGAATGGCACCACTCTGAACGTCCTTGGTAACCAGTCTTGTCACCACCAAAGAATTCATGCAATTCTTCATATGAATCAATTGCAATCACTTCATAGCCTTTGTCATCACTGCTAGCATTCTTCAGTTTTTCTTCTTGGTCTGCTTTTATCTGTTCTTCTTTTTCTTTCTGGTACTTTTCAAAATCATCAAATGTCCATTTTGTCTTGATTTGGTCTTTCAGCTTGCTTTCTTCGGCTGGATTCTTAGATATATACAACAAAGTCTTAACTACATTGTTCAGCTTGCTGTCAATGAATTCATCTTTCTTGTCTTCATCTGTTGAATACTCAACAAACCATCTGATGACAACAGCAAAATATCCAAGGTTTGAATTCTTATGAGCTAATGGATCAAACGCATCAACAAACTTTTTTAAGTCATTTCTGATATCAGAATCTGAATACCAAGAAGATTTGCCTAAAGAAGAATTGAAGACTGTATTAAGTGCAGTCTTGACATAGTCTTGCGGCCAGTGTTTGCCTTCTGAAAGAATTCTTCTCATATGTTATTTTTCTTGACAGACTACTGAATAGCAAAGTTCAACTGGAATAGCTATTATTTGCCTTGCATTCTTGTCATTACTTGGAAGTGACATCTTTATTTGGTCCCAATCACCCTTGAAATGTTCATAGAGCTCATCAAAAGCTTTAACTACATCTCCATCAATGAAAAAATGATAATATTTGTCTTTGTCTAAAGACTTTGTGCTGTCCATTGGTTTTTTTGTCACAAATGCTTTAAACTTCATTTCTATTGGAGTATTTTTGCTTTTGATTGGATATAATAAGATTCTCATGTCAACCCTTTAAAAATTTCATGAATGCCGAATTAGCTTGTTCTTTTGTCCAGAAATACTTTGATGAAACTTCCTTCATCTTTGTATGGTCTTGTGAGATGATGAACTCTCTCCATCCATATCGTTTGTCTTCTGTTCCTCCTAAGACATATGGCTCAAAGACATGTATCTGCTCTACTTTCTTGTGCTTTATTTCATCAGCAGATATCTTCCAGCCAAAATTGTATTTTTCAGAATAGTACATTTTGCCAATTTCAGGCTTTTCATCTTTTTGGCCATCTATTGTTGTTGGGCTGTCTAATACTTCTTTGAAATAGTCTGTAGTTTCATCAATTCTGCTTTCTTCAAGAAGATGGATAAAATCTATTTTATCTTTGTTTGCGCCTAAATTGACAGCACTGCTCCGTAGAAATCTTTCCATATTCTGGGAACAGACAATTTCTTTCAGTTCTGTGCAATCATAAAATATCCTGTCTCCAAAATTTTCAATGCTGTCTGGAATAACTGCTCTCTCTAATCGGTCACAGCCGCAGAATGCATATGGTCCAATAGATTTTACACCATTTGGAATTTCAATTGATTTTAAGCTTGAGCATGCAGAAAAAGCTCGTTCTCCAATTGTCTTCAATCTTTTTGGAAGATCTATTGATCTTAAGAACCAGCATGAAAAAAATGCTTGTTTTCCAATTGTTTCCAGCGTTGGTGGAAGTTCTATTTCTTCTAATTGGCATGAAAAGTCAGAGAATGCATAATCGCATATTTCTTTTGTTCCTGGACGAACTTCAAAATATTTATCTGCTTTTTCTTTTGAGCCTACAATCACTAGTTTGTTCTTCCTGTATATTGTTGGTATCTCAAGCGTAGAGTTTGCAAATGCAAATAATCCATATTCAGCATTCTTTGGGAGTTTTATCTTTCCTATTGTTGAATCAGAAAATGCATAGTTTCCTATGTATGTGACACTGTCTGGAACAACAATTTCATCCATAGTCACATATTTGAATGCGTTGTTGGATATTTTTTTCACTCCATCTGGAATTTTTGAATTGCAGCATCCAAAAATCAGCACGTCATCATTTTTTGAAACAATGACATTGCATTCTACTCCATTAGACTTAGAATAATAATAAGGGTTTTTTTCATCTATTTCTATTGATTCTATGGTATTTTCATCACTGCCAAACAATTTTGATTCTATACGCTTTACTGATGCTGGAATAACTAGTTTCTCTATGCTGATATTAGCAAAAGCCTCATTGCTTATTTCTTCAACACCATCTTGAAGCACAAGTGATTCAAGTTCTGCTCCTCTAAGTTCAGCAAATCCCCATTCTTCAATTCTTTTGACATTTCCAGGAATTACAATTGTCTTAAGTGTCTTCAAATAGCTTGAATCACGGTCTGCTTCACCGCCTGTGACTAGATTGCAGTCAATGACATTTATTTCTTTCAACCTTTTTTCAAAGTTCTTAATGACTTGCTTCTTTTCAATTTCTATTTTATATCTTTTCTCTTCAAGCAAATCTTTTATTTCACCGCTGACATCTCTTCCAATTGTCTCTGCAAGCTCTCCCCAATTCAAGAATGCATGGTCGACATCTGTTCCTTTTCTTTCTGGTTCCTTTGCATGGTTCCATCTAAGGTTAGCATATTGCAATTTTAAAGTAACAATGTTTACAATTATACAGATGACAGATGTCCCATAGTCATCGTAGGCTGTTTCTGTCCCTGTAAAATCTTCTGCTTTAATGTCTTTCCATCCATCTTTCAAAAGAAGGAAAAAAGCATTAATTCCACCATGCCAATAATCATAATAAAAGTTTTCACTGTTTGCATAGCATAAATGATATTTATCAGGATCTGTTCCTCCTGTCCAATCACCACCAACAAGATCTTCTAGTTGTTCAAATGATTGAATTTGGATTAATTCATATCCTTTGTCTTCACCTTTGAAATTCTTCAGCTTTTCTTTTTCATCGGCATCGATTTTATCTTTAACATTTTGCTGATAGTCTTCAAAATCTTTAAATGACCATTTTGACTTGATCTGATCTTTCAATTTAGCTTCTTCAGCAGGATTCTTTGTCAAATAAAGCAAAGTCTTAGTGCATTCATCTAATTTGTCGTCAATAAATTCATCTTTCTTGTCTTGATCTGTAGAATACTCAATGAACCATCTGACAATTACAGCAAAATACCCAAGGTTTGAGTTCTTATGCGCTAATTGCTTAAAACTTGCTACAAAATGGTCTAGGTCTGATTCAATTGCTTTTTCAGAATACCAAGATGCTTTTCCTAAGTCAGAATTCAAAATTGTATTCTTTGCAGTCTTTACATAGTCTTCAGGCCAATGTTTTCCTTCTGAAAGAATTTTAGTAGAATCAGATTCTTCTATTTGGTCTCCACTGTTTCCTTTGATCAAGTTTATTAAATTTTGCTTTTCATCATCTGTCAGCTTGTCTGGAAACATGTCTTTGATGTAATCATAGTCATTGATATGGTCACGTATCTCTGTAGCAGAAATATTTGACTTGGTCTTTACTGCTGTAGAATCTGGTTCAAAAATGTAAATGTCATCTCTGTCTTTGAAATATTCTTTTATTCCAGAATATCTTGAATATGGATCATCTTTCTTAGACATTCCTAAGATGACATTAGTGTTTGTCAATTCAGCATTTATGTAACTTGCAGCGCTTTTTACAGGTGATGGCTCAGATGAAATGATTATTTCTACTTTGTCTTCTAGGCTGTATTTCTTCAGATACAGCTCTAAGATCTTTTTTGAAGTCTCAGCTGTTATTGTTTTTCCATCAATTGTCTTTCTTTGTCCTGCATCAGATTTTGGATTAGACAATATGACTACAACTTTGTCTGCTTGCTTTGCATATTCCTCAATCATCTCAAGATGGCCTTTGTGAGGTGGACGCATTGCAGCGCATATTACAACTGTAGTATTCTTGAATGGCTTATAAGCAGACTCATTCAAATGCTGGATCATAGGATTGTTTTCATCTGTCCAAGTTCTAAGCATTAGATTTCCAATGCTATATGCTTCACTTTCTAGCTCTTTTGTTATTTGGTTGTCTAGATCAGTATCAGCTTTCTTGAACTTTTCTGGATCAGTATGGAATTGATGGACATGCGCATATTCATGGCACAGCGTCCTCAATATGTCTTTAAGCTGGCGATTTCCTACATAGAGAGTTATCTTGTTCTCAGTAGCATTGAAATTGCCAGTATCTATGAAAGGATCTAATAAATTATTGTCATCAGTTATGCATTCTACCTTTGGCAATGGATCTAACTTATATCCATTGTTCTTAAAGTGCTCTTCTATAGACTTTTGGTAATCATAAAAATTCATAACTTACATGAAGAGTTTTTTCAATGCTGCTATAATTTCAGGTCTAAGGGCTATGACGATGACTGTTCCAACTATTGTAAATGCACCGGGCCAACCAATCTTCTTGAACAAGTCTGTCACTAATACTAATTTACTGTCATATTTCTTGTTCAAATGTTCTTTTGTCTCATTTACCTTGAAAGCCTCAATGATCTTGTCTGCTTTGTCTAAATATACTGTTGTATTGTCAAGCTTTTCACTTATTTCTTTAAGTTGTTTTTTGGTGTCTTCTTCTGCCAATCTTTCTTTTTCTTTTATTTCATTAGTAATAATGTCATTTTTTTCAAGGCGATTTGCAATTTCATCAAGCTTGCTGTTCATGAGATCATATTCTTTTTTAGAATTGCAATCCCTTGTTATATTCAATTCAGTCAGGCTGAAGCATGTTTCAGAGACATTCTGCAGTTTGTCTTCTTTTGACAAGCCATTTGTTCCTTCTGCTGCTTTGTCTGCAATCTGACGATATAATAGTTTTATTTGATCTGACAAAGAAGAATCATCTATTGTCTTTATAAGTGATTCTCTTCTGTGTTCATACTCTGATCTCATGATCTTATTACAATTACACCTCTAAAAGTTATTAGTTTTCATCTATATTTACTTTATAAAAAAGAAACCCTCGATCTTTCGATCGAGGGTTGAAGTATCTTTTGAATACTTTATAGACCTGCGAATGCTTCTTCCCAGGATTGACCTGTCTTTGAAACGACGAATTCGACGAGGATCCATTCGATTGTCTTGACAGGGATGATTCCGATTCTGACACGGAGTTCATTGTTGTTGATGACTTCAGGCGTATTGATTGATTCATCAATGATGATCTTGAAGTCTTCAATTCCACCAAGACCTTGGACCTTCTTGAACTCACCATAAAGTGCATCATAGAGACGCTGACGAGTCAATGGGGTGTTAGGCTCATACAGGAACCAACGAGATGTCTGATAGACGTATCTTTCAAGTCTCAAGCACAATCTACGGACGTTTACACGGTCAAGAGCGCTTGGCTTTACTTGGCATGTCTTCTGACCTTCAAGGACGATACCTTCATTTGGATAGTTGATTGCATAGTTCCATGTCTTGTTGTAGATCTGTCCTGATTGGACAGGTGTTGGACTGAATGCAACATCACTTACTCCACTGATGATACCACGGTTCAAACCAGCAGGAGCATCCCAATAGTTAGCATTTGCATCAGTGTAGATGTAGATACCTGCAGCTTTGATTGATGGTGGGCACCAGAATGTGTCACCACTGTAGTCATCAACTGCTTCAAACCAGTCGCAATATCCTGCACCGTATGATGTATTGATTCCACCCATGTATTTGAGGTTTGGAAGCAAGTTAGCGTCAATTGTGTTTGTTGGCTTGGACTTACGAACAATCTTCTTGTTACCAACTAAGCAGAATGGACGAGGACCATCACAGATGAACATGCAGTCACGACGAATGTTCTTGCAGAAGTTGTCATATTTTGCAATGACAGATCTCCACATCTTTGTTGATGCTTCATTCTTCAGCTTGAAAACTGATGCTTCTACGGAAGCTGGATCATATTCACCTTTTCCATAGTCGCCATATACTGTCTTGATGAACTGAGCAATGTTTGAGATACCAGCGTCAACTACAATGTCAATGTCTTTTTCATTGACGTCAGAGTTGTTTGTCCAGATCTTGTCTAATGGCTTCAAGATTGAATCTGAGATTGAGATGTCTTTCTTTGTCATTATGTCATAGAATCCAAGTGATCCAGCATAGATCTTTTCATCATCTGGATCTGGGAACAAGATGAGGATGTCTGCTTTGTCCTGATATTCAGTCTTAGCTTGTTGAGTTGCTAAGCAGTTTGAATAGAGTTCAATGTAGTCAGACTGGCTGTTGACGAGAGTATCAATGAATGTGCTGACCTTTGTTGCTGGGTTCTTAGCGTTTGGATCAAGTTCACCGACATAAGCTTCAACAGGCTCATAATCGACTCTATTGCCTTCAGTTGGATTGATATACATCTTGAAGACAACAACACCGATCTTCTTGAGGTGTTCACGGTCAAGAACTGTATCTTCCTTGAATGTTATTACAGGGAATGATTCAACGGCTCTTGTTGAAACTGTGACATCTAATGGATCACTGCTTCTGAATGGAATTGCAGTCTCTGTGTCTAATAGGTCACCATTTGCCTCTTTTGTATCAAGGCTCTCTTGAATGACTTCATCATCAGGTGATAGGCCAGCTGTTGCTAATGTTCTTACTCCGGCGACAGCTTGATAGTTCAAAGCTACTGCAGCATTTGAATCTTCTAGCATGTTCTGATAGTGGAGAGCGTTTGCAGCTGTTGTTACTACAGGCAAAATTCCAACAATGTCTTTGTTCTTGCCAGTTACAGACTTTCCATATGTTCCACGTGTCTTGTCAACGATGATCATTGTGTTCTGACGGACTTTTTGCTCGCCTGTTGAATAACCATCAAGGTCTTCAATTGTGATTGTGTATGGACGGCCTTTTGGACTGATTCTGATGAACTTGTCTACAGAATCATCAATTCTCTTGATTGCTCCAAATGAGAAGTTCTTCACTAATTCACTTGCAACAAATCTTGCAAACTTGTCTTTGTACTTGAGATTTCCAAATGCGTCAACAGTTGTGTCAATCCACCATGAAAGCATCTGCTTTTCAGGATCAGAATGCTCAACTTCATAGCTGTGGATTTCTGTTGCATAAGAGCAAAGTTCCTCAAGTGTGACTTCTTTCAATGTCAATTCAATAAGGTCATCAACTGACTTGATCTCAGGTGCAGAAGATGTTGCTCCATTGTAACGCTCGAAGTATGTGACATCTGTCAGTTCAGCATCACGTTCGTCTGAGCTGTATGTATGGGCAAAGACATTGAAGTTTGTAGCTTTTTGGATACGAGCTTTGTCATTGTTTCCATAGATGACGGTATGGTCAATGTAGTACTTGATTGCTTTCTTGGCGAATTGAGTGTCAGACCAAATTCCATCTTTGATTCTAGAAGCTAAGCTTGCATATTCAGGAAGCTGCATGATCTCAGTGAATGCATCTTTGATGTTGCAGATGCGGTCATTTACTGAAACTTTGACTGTCTTGCCATTTTCTTCTCTTGTCTCTGGCTCAAGAAGACGCATGATGATTTCACCGTTTGTCAGATCATGATGCTCTTTGAAATATGTCAATGGACCATCAAGGTTTGTAATTTCATTTTCGACAAAGTATTCATTGAGCTTCAAGAGCTTCTGCATCAAGACATACATCTGGTCAGAATTAAGGACTGCTTCTGCTGTTTCTAGCTTGTCAGCAATCTTTGTGACTAAGAAGTATGGACCGAGGTTGAATTTTCCTTCATCGACAAACACGTATGGAAGAAGTCCACCAAACTGCTGCTTGTCATCTGTTAATGTGACATCACTGAAGCTTTCGAAAAATGCTCTGTTTGCTTCAATGAACTTTCCAAGTTCTGATTCAGCCCATGGTGTCTTGAAGTCATTTGCAATTGTATTCAGTGATGGCTCATAGGATGGGTTGCTTACATTACGGAAAGCATCTGTCTCTTCTGGACCAAACATGTCAAGATACATTTCATGGAATGCATTCAAACGGTCTTTTACGACATCACCATTTTCAGACTTCAAACCTTTAGCAACAATGTACTGGTCAATGATTGTGAAATCTGGTTCAGCAAAAGCTGTTAGACCTGTTTCCTGATTTGTCAAATATTGCTTCAATGGTGAATATTGGACTTCATCACCTTCACCGGTTGTCAAATCATATCCAAAGAATGCTTTCAGTTTCTTGTAGATGTTTGCAATAGGTACTTGAATCCAGTTGTCTTCTTCAATTCTTGGTCTTTCGAAGACACCAACAGAAGAAAGCCAGTAGAATGGAACGTTTATTGCGCGTGCATCAGCTGCAGCATTGAACTTAAGAATGTCTTGATAGATGTCATTGATGTTTCTGAAAGCTATGACATTGGGATCAGCATCATCTCCGGCAATCGTATAGCCGAATTTTGTCCAGTTTCCATCAAAGAATTCAACAAAGTTTTCTGCAAGGTTAGCTAAGCTTGACAATGATTCAGCTTTAGAACCAATTTGATATTCCTGAACAACATATTTGTCATGAGCAACGTTCTTATAAGGAAGCTTGCATGCATAAAGAATACCATTCTGCTGAATGACTTCTTTGCAAGCATTGTAGAAATAACGTTCTGCTTCATTTGTTGGTTCGCCAAAAGTATTGATGAATCCTGTGATAGAAGTAACTTCTTGCGCAGAATAGTCTTCACCTTTTGCAGCAAAACCAAACACCATGACACGTGTTCCTGTCATTGTTTTTGAATATTGTGAACGGTCAACTTCAAATATTTGAACTGAAGGACCCCAATCTTTTCTCATCATAATTTAGTTTTTCTCCAAAAATGTAATTTTAATTTTATTTACTTTTACACTTGGTGAATTTTAGCTAAAAAATAAAAATAGGGACCTAATTTTAGGTCCCTAAATATATTGATTTTGTTATATTTTAATCAAAGATTATATTTGATCTCTTTCTGCCATTAGAACTCATGATGAAGAAGCAATGTTTTTGAGCTCCAAAGAATGCAGCAGGATTGAATCCATTGTAGCCACTGTTGACATTTATCCAGTCTCTAGTAGTTCTTGAAGATGAAATCCAATCAAACTTTGCGCATTTCCATTCTTTTCCATCAAACCAGCCAGCAACAGCTAATGCTCCTGCTTCTGTATATCCTAAGCCCCAAACTTCAAGCTTTGTTGTTGAAGCCCAAGAATAAGACATTCCAGATTTGCTCATCTTGAAATTCTTGATTTGGACATGTGGATCTTCAACTGCACTTGAGCAATTTGGATGGCCAAATGAGGATATCTTTATAGGACTTCCTGCAATCTGAGTTGATTCTTCAGGAGTCAATTCTGGTGCATTGTGAGAATCATGCTCACAACCAATGATTGCAATGCATGATATTAAAAGTAGTAGTTTTGTTATAGTTTTCATATAAATTAATTACTTATCATAAAAACAAAAAAGCAAGCCTAAGCCTGCTTTTTCATTGCATCTATGATAAAGATTATTTCTGTCCCTTGAAAGCACCTTCAGAAACAGTACCTTCTTCAATTTCCCAATAGATAGACTTGAAGGAAACTGTAAATGTTGCAACCTGTGCATCATTGTTAGAAGATTGAAGTGGTCCAACTTCGTTGATCTTTACACCAACGATCTTGTATACTTCAGCTGTTTGTGACATGTCATTTCCAAGCAAACGAACACGAATGACAGAACCAACTGTTGGACGACGATCACCTTCGAAAAGAGATCCATCAGAAATAGCTGGGTTAGCTGTCTTAGCTTGCCATGCAAGGAATGCTCTACGAATTGTGCCCTGTGTATCAGCACGAACATTCAAAGTATGGTCTTGTCCCATGACTAAGTTTGATGCAACAGGAACAGGATATGCTTTGAACATGACATCATTGTAGTTCTGTGTTCTAGATGGAACTTCAAATCCTTCTCCATACATTGTGATTGGTTCAAGTGCTGAATCGATTTCTGGATATCCTGAAGAAACTTCAAGTTCGAACATGTTTGAAGTTCTGATACCAGTTCCCTGAATCTGGGATAAAAAGTTTTGCAGTGATTTTGCCATGATTGATATATCTTTTTATGTGTTTAAACTTAATTTATTTACTTTTGAAATGAAGCTGTTTTTAATAATTAATTGAAAACAAAACATGGTTGCATTTCTGCAACCATGTTTAACGTTAATATCTAACTTTAAATTAGATGAATTGACGTGCATCAACCCAAGTGTAGGATGCGTCGAGACCTATCTTGATGAAGTGATAGTAGTTAGCAGCATCCCATGGAGAATTCATCATACCATAACGAGTACGGCTGAGAACCTGTGGGGTACCAGTGTCTGGACGAACTAGCTTGAGGAGCTGGATTGGAATGTATGGGCAGTAGATGATTCCGGAGTCACCTGGGTGTTGTCCCTTGTAACCGAGGAGTGCAAAGTTGCCCTTAGCATAGGCATCACGAACGAGGAGCTGTTGTCCGTCGTTGATCAAACCTTGTTTCTGAAGTGCGCCTGCACCGGAGTATGGAACTGAAGGAACAGCCTTACCACCGGAGAAGGATACGAACTTGTTCATAGTCATCTGTTCGAGAAGGGCTGTGACAGTTGGGGAAGCGATGACGAAGTTTGCGTTTCCACGACGTGTCTTGACAGCGATTCTGTTAGCTTCGACTGTGATCTTTGTTAAGATTGTTGCGAGACGTCCCATCTGATCGAGACCGTCAGCTCTGCTTGCATCCCATGTGGAAACTGAAGCACCAGTAATAGCAGCTTTTACCATTTCTGTTACGATCTGACGATCGATTTCAGCACCGATTTCGTAGGAAAGGATGTTGACCATTTCCTGTTCGACGTCAATGCCGTGCATTGCTTCCATATCTTCAGCAAGTTCAGGAGACCACTGAGCAGCGAGTTTACGTGTCTTAGCAACAACACCTGTCTTGATGAGGTTGAATCCAACAGTTGGATATGTTCCATCCTGCAATGAAGCGTATTCAGTAGATGGCTCTACGTCTGCGCCGTATCCAGAGAATGGCTTGTCATGGTCACCGTAGTAACCAACAGCATATTCCTTCCAGAAGTCAGCAGCTGTAGCAGCTCTTTCTGTGTCACCTTCTTTTGTCTTTGCGCCTGTAGCTTCGATTCCTTCGTTGACAGTCTTTGTGGAAGTTAATTCCCACTGACCAGCGGATTCACCGAGCTGAGCACCATATCCACGATTGTCTGTTGTGATAGCATCGCCGGTAAGAGCGTCAGACCAACCAGTGTAACGTGTATCAGGAGCAAAGTGACCTCCGATTTCTCCGTCATGTCCGTCAGCGCGTGGATCAAGGTCACCCATACCAACGCGGCCGTTACGACCATACTGAGCACGAAGAGCCATAGCGAAACCGATAGGTCCGTTTAGAGGCTGAACACCAACGAGTTCGTTAGCGATTAATTCTGGGAAAATACGACGGAGCAATGGCATAACAACGTTTGGAATCTGGAAATCGCCATAGTTGTTCTGATTGCGTTCACCCCAAGCACCACCCATGTAGCCGTCGGTCTTGCCGCGGTTTCCAAGTGGAGCGAATCCCTTCTGAGCATGAGCTAGAGCTGGCTTTGCAGCACCAACTTTGTCACCAGCGTGTGTACCAACGTATGCACCTGGGCCATCATTTGTTTCCTGAGCATCGAATGCTTCTGTCAACATGCCTTTACGGATGAAGTCGTTGCATGTGTTTTCAAGAACTAGAGCAAGAGCTAATTTTGTCTGGTCAGACTCGATTGCTTTGCCTTCCTTGATGAAACGACCCCACTTTTTGAGTAGGCGTGTCTGATATTTTGAGTCAAGTAATGACATCATAGTAGTTTGTCTTTCTTTTTGTTTTTGTTTTTAGTTGTTTAGGATTTGTTATGTCGATAACCTTATCCAATTGGCGTAATACGGTTTGCTAAGCTCATCCAATGCTGTACCTGGTCAGAATAGATCACAGACTCATTGATAGCTTCACCAAAGGTTTGCTTTGGATCTTCTTCTTCATCTGCATCATCTTCTTCATCAGGATCATCAGATTCACCTAGTTCATCCTTATCACTATCAGAATTGGACATCTCCGCTTCAATTAATGCATTGACGTCTTCTTCTAAAGTATCATCATCAGCTGCTGCATCTGCTGCTTCTTCAGCTGCTGCGCTTACTGCTTCGTCGAATCTTTTTTCGACTTCAGCTTCTGTCAAATTCTTAAGTTGCTCTTTTACTTTCTTAGCTTCAAATGCTGGAAGATTTGCAGCTTTTGATTCAAGAAGTGCTTTGCCTTTAGCAAGTTCAGCTTCTTTCTTTGTGCTTTCTACAATTGCATCTTTCTTCTGAAGTTCGCGCTTCAATTCAGCATTCTCTTTGAAGTATTTTGTGACCTGTGTCTGATATGCTGAAGTAAAATCATCAGCTTTCTGCTTGAAAGCAACATCATTCACAGTGAGCACATCTTTAAGGCTTTCAACGATTGTCTGGTATTTGTCTAATTTAGCGTAGTCAATAGCTTTTTCTTTTGGAAGTGCTTCCTCGAGTGCTTCTGAAAGATATTTGTCAACCTTTACAGCAATTCTCTTTGATTCATTTATTGTAGCAACTTTTTCCTGAATTGCTGTTACAAGCTTCTGGTTCAATGTCTGATGCTTCAAGATGCTTTCAATTACAGGTTTGATCTTCTTTTCAGCAATCTTTATTCCTTCAATTACGCCCTGTTTCTTTGATTCATTCAAAGTCTTGGCGTAATTAGAAACAAAAGCATCCATTGAGCTCTTTTGCTTCTTTGTCAATTTAACGCCACAACTTTCGAAAACTTTCAAAAGTTCAGCGTAATCATTTTTAATTGTTTTTAGACTCATACTCTTAGAATACAATCGTGTATTTTTTAAAATATTTAAATTTATTTACTTTCAAAAAGTGAAAACTATGAATAATTATTTTTTAGCATCTTCCGCTGACTTTTCATCATCAAGTTTCTTCATGACTTTCTCTTTGATGATCTTTCTCAGCATTGCATTTGCTAGTTTCTTGTTTCCTTCCATTATGCTGGAAACAAGGACTTCACAGTTTATGTTGTCTGTTTTGTTTATCATAAATGACTCCTTAGATTCTTTTAAGATGTTTATATTTTCATTGTCTTCTTTTTCATGCTTTCTAATTGCTTTTGAAACCATATCTGAAGAATCTCCTTTCAGTTGTAAAATTGTTTGATTGAATTCTATTACAGGTTGAGCTTTTTTCCTATTTTGTGTTTTAGGATTTGCCTTTGGCGACTGCTTTTTTGGAGGGTTCTTTTTTGGCGGCTGCTTTTTTGGAGGGTTCTTTTTTGGAGGGTTCTTTTTTGGAGGTTCTTCAGAAGAAATCAGTTCATTGCGTATTGTTTTAAAGAATTTATCAAGTTCTTCTGTCGCCGATTTTCTGTCTTTGCTTATGATTTCATAGAAATTACCTTCTTCATCGCTCCACGCATAATCAAAAATTTCTTTGTCTTTTATTATTTTCCTGACAGAAAACAGATTATTCTTTACTGACTTAAGCAAAAAATATTCTATAAGTTCACCCAACTGAGTAATAATATTAGCTTTCCATTTTTCTGTAATAACTGCTGAATTATTTAATTCAATTCCACAGACTTCCTCTGAGTGTGGAATTACAACTTTATCAATGAAATTTTCTGATATGTCTTCTTTATGGTTTTTCAACAACTTTATAAGATTTTCTTTTGAATCAAAAGCTGTTTTCCATTCACCCGGTATGTCTTTATTGTCTTTTAGTTCTTTTTCAAGTTCTTTTATATGCTTTTCATCTTCTGGCGATATGTTTATTGGCTCGTCTGTATTTTTATTTTCTTCATTTGATTGTTCTTGTGAATCAGCATTATCAGTTTTTTCTGAAGTTTCTGAAGAATCATCTTTACTCTCTAATTTAGAAAAAATATAATTGAAGAATTTATCTAACTTAGTATCAAAATAAGCATAATTTTCTTCTGGTTTAATTACAAAATTTATTGCTGATGCTAATTCATCTGTTTTTTCTAGACAATTATATACTGAATTTAATGAACTAGATAAAAACTCTTTAAATTTATCATGTGACATTATAAATTTCCATAAAGCTCTTTCACTATTTGTATCACTAGTTTTATGGTTTTTTGCAAATGCTTTATATAAATAATCAATATCAAAATAACTTGAATATGGAATAGTATAACTTAAAGTAGAATTGCTCTTATCTATTTCTGCTTTAAATTTTAAAAGTTCTTCTTTTGAACTAAAGAATTTTTTTGCTTTTTCAAGAACTTCATTATAGTTTTTTTCATCAAAATCTTCTTTTAATTTATTAATATATTCTTCTTCTGATGAATCATCTTTTGGAGGATTTTCTTTAGGTTCTTTTGGAGGATTCTTTTTTGGAGGATTCTTTTTTGGAGGTTTATCTCCAGGCTTTTCTCCTTCTGGTTTTTCTGCAGAATTTGCTGGAGGTTCTTCATCTGAAGAACCTGTTGGGCCATCTATTCCTTTTCTACCAGATGAATCTGCGGCTGCTCTATGTGCAGGCTCTTCATCAGGTTTTTTTCGTGGTGGTGGTTTTTTATGTGCAGGCTCTTCATGTGGTGTTGGCTTTTCATCTGGAGTTTCATCAGTTTTGCCTGAATCAATTTTATCTATTGCATTTTTGATGTCATTGTAGAACTCTTCTGCTTTGAACTCTTCTGGTTTCTTTGGAAACTTCATTTGGTTCCATTTGTCAAACACAGCACGTATTGGTTCTTTGACATCTGTTTCTTCTTTAAGCAATGAGCCGCTTGGGCCTCTTACTTCAACTTCATCACCATTCTTGACAGAATATCCAGCAGCAGCACGAATCATATTCAAAATTGAATGATAAGTGGCTTCTGCATATTTCCCCTTGAACATTCTTTTGAAATCTGATTTGCTAGAAATGTATTTTCTCAACTTTTCTATGGCATTGAGCTTCTTCTTTGGTTGGTCTCCAGGAAGCTTCAATGTTCTTTTTGTTCCATCTAAACCTTTAGCTGTTGCTGTCTTTGACTTAGGTTCATCTGGTTTTTCTTCAGGTTTCTTTGGCTTTTCTTCTTTTTCTCCATCATCTGCAGGTTTTTCTTCTTTCTTTTTATTTGTATTTTTCTTTCTTCTTGAACCTGGTTTTTCTGAAGAACTGTTGTTTTTCTTTTCGCCTTCTTTTTTATCTTCTTTTTTATCTTCCTCTTCATCATCAACTTTGTCGTCTAATTCTATTGAAGCACCTGAATCTGTAATAGAATAGTTGACAACGTAGCCATAATGAGTTCTTCCTTTTTTGTCTTTTATGTCTGAACTCTTGGTGTTATGAAGGTCTACATGCCTTGCAAATGTTTCACCAGCAAAAGCTTTCAAATAGACTAATAAAGCTTTTCTTGCATCGCCATAAGTAGACAACAATGATGTCCCATCTGACCCTCTGTCATTTGGATTTACATTGTAGACTGTTATTTCATATTGCCCCGGCTTCAGCGTAACTTCCGGTGGGGTTGTATTAGGGTTCTTTACGACAGAATTCTTTACTACAACCCTGTCTCCACATTTTCTCTTTACAGCGCTGATAGCTGATGCATGCAATTGTCCTAAGATCTTTTTTGGATCTACAGAGAATTCTTTTGCTGTGTTATCTTTGTCAAACAGCTCTCTTATCCAATCAACAAATCCTTCAGAAACCAGTGATAACTTGCACGCGCTCATTTTTCTATATTTACTTTTAATACTAAAAAACTAGCAACAAATGTTGCTAGTTTTTATAGATTTTTTATCTATGAGCTATGCTCCAGGTGGTGGCTCCGGAGGTGATTCTCCTGGACCTTCTGGAGGTTCTCCCCCACCTGGTTCTTCTGGAGCTTCACCGGAATCTAATTCATTTCCTTCTTCCTCTGTTGGACCACCCTCTGCATTTTCATCATTTCCTTTTAATGGAACTGGAAGATTGTCATCTAATGGGCCGCGTTCACCCAACTGGTCTTGCGCCCACTCAATCTTCTTCATCATCATTCCTTCTTTGACAAGATTATCATAGTTCTGCTTAATCTCTTCTTCAGACATATGAAGGATATCTCTCATAGCAGTTATCTTAGAGAATTCATCATGGCTCTGTGTCAAAGTGTCATATGCAGCGACTCTAGCTTCCATCATCTTCTGAATCTGATAGAGGTCATAAAGGACAGGTGCTACAAAGTTGATGTCTAAGTCACTTTCTTTAAGGTTGTATTTTTCCCAGATTCCCCTTAGCTTCAAGTGCGTTATGAATGTCTTCTTTATTCCAAGTGCAAACCTACGTTGGAATCTGATCTGCTGTCTTGAGAATGAATATTCTTCATACGTAATTGAATCTGCTTTTTCAAGTGTGTTCTCTGGTGTTTCAAATCTAGACCACGGCACTTTGAATCTTTTCAAGAACCTCTTCAAGAAATACTTGATGTCATCAATCTGTTCGTAGCTTGCAGTGCTTCCAATTGACTCAATTGAGGAACCATCATTTGCATTGCTTCTTCCAAAGATATAAGTCTCAAGCATGCCTACAGGATCATATGTGCTAACTATTCCTGGATGCTGAGAAGTATTCAGTTCTCCTTTTTCTCCTGGACGGTAAGCAGTTGGACCCATTGCAACTTTTCTAGACTTCAATCTGTTTCCATAAGTACGAATGTATTCTTGAGCTTGCTTCTGTGTCATGTTTCCTGTGTTGATGTTGAACAGCAGGCGCTCAGGAGCTCTTGTCACACGGAGAATGACTGCTGCATCTTGAAGAAGTGCTAACTGGTAATATGCTTGCTTGCATTTTTCAACAAGCGACAGGATGATAGAACCATCTGGTGTTGTCTCACCGGAAGAAATATAAGTCACCTGTGGCCATAGCATTGGAATACAATCATCAAAATTGAATGTTCCAACTTGGTTGATTACCATATTGTTGAATGTCTGATATGAAGTGAAGTATGATGTTGAAATCAATTGCTTCATCATGTCAGCATATTTTCTTGCATCAAAGAAAATTCCGATTCTGTTTCCAGACTTGATGTCAATCAATGTCTGATAATATTCATTCAGCAATGGCCTTACGCCAATGATTCCTAAGTCTGGAATATCTGGATTGATGATGTTCTCGAAAGCAAGCTCGCCTTCAATCAAGAACTTTTTGACATATGAGAACGCATTGTCTCTGAATCTGAACAGGCCAACTAGCTTCTTGAATTCATTCTGGATGATTTTCTCTTTCTGCTCATCCATTCCAGACTTGTCCATATTGATATCTAGCGTGATGAAATCTCCTTTTTCATTTTCATGAAGGAAATCATCAGCTATTTCATCAAGGCACCATTCACATTCTGGAAATGCTGCAATGTTCCTGTTCTGCTGGATGCGCATGACTTTGTCTGTCTGCAAAGGCAATGCTGCGGCAGAATCACATCCTGTCAAGAAATAAGCATTGTTCTTGAACTTGAATTCTTCAAGTTTGTTGTTTACGACAGACTGCCGTGCTACAATCGATTCAATGTCTCTTGAAACTTGCTTGAATGTTGAAAAATTTGGATTTTTCTCTAAGACAGTCTCATTGACTCCAGAATCTATAATGTCATCTATATCTTGTTCTCTTTTCTTTCTTAAAAAATCTAAAAACGCCATATTATACTATAAGTCTACCATTAAAATATTTTACATTAATCTTTTAAATATGCAACCGCTTCAAGCATATCCCAATCTTTGAACGTATAAACTACTGGAGGATTAGGTTTATGCTCATCTTTCACTTTGCAGAATGCAAGCTTTCCAGTCTTATAAAACAGATTTTCAATCAAAGCTATAGCATATTTGTCTCTAAGGATCTGCAAGACTAGTTTCTGTTCTTGCTCTAGCCCACCTTTTGGTGGAATATATTTGTTCTTAGAAATATGTACTGGATCACGTTCCTCTGGAGCTTTCATGTCTGGAATAGCAATGAAGTATACATTGTTCTTTTTATCACATTCATTGTCATAGACATACTGAAGCATTGTCTTTCCACCGTTTTCCTCTCTTGGAACACAGTCACGAGCATAGAACTTTTCAATAGGAATTTCTTCCTCTTCAGGGTCACTCATGTCTATTTCATACAGATAGACTTCTGTTGTTCCTGGAATTCCAAATGCAGGAGCTAATCCATTTTCTTTAGTTGGATAATATTCTGCAAAAATATTTACATCACCGGTGAAAAGATCACTTTTCCAATATTCAAGAAGAAGCTTCTGTGCTTTAAGCTTCAAAACACCATCAGATTCTTTTACTTCTAGAATCTTGTGGTTTGGGTATTTCTTTGAAAAATTCTCGACTGACTCTAGCAAATTGCCTTTATAATTCTTGATCGTAAAGCTTTTTGTCTTCATTTTTAGATTTTTTAATCTATTTACTTTTAGCTTTACAATTCAATTTCAGTAATTTTTCCAGATTCTAATGTTTTCTTTACGTCTATCAGTCGTTGGTTACGGCTTCCCCTAAAAGGAATAGTCAGGTCTTTTTCTTTTTCTATGAAAGGACCATCTACAAGGACATCACAGTATTTTAGAATCTTGTCATTTCTTTCTTTGAGCTTTTCAAATGTATGGCCACTCCAAACCCATATGTCTTTGTTTGGATAGTATTCTTTTACTCTTCCAAGAAATGGAACAAGGTCTATTTCATTTTCTTCATCCGTTGGATTTCCACCAAGGACTGAAAGCCCGCGAATGTAATCTGGATGAAGAAGTTCTAGAATCTTGTTCTGAGTCTTCACTGTAAAAGGCTTTCCAAAGTTGTAATCCCATGTCTCTGGATTGAAACAGCCTTTGCAGTGCAATGAACAGCCTGAAACAAAAAGTGATATACGCCAACCTAATCCGTTAGCTATATCACAGTCTAAAATCTGAGAATAATACATAGTCTTCTCCTTTATGCATCAGCACAGACACCATTATGCTTTACTCTTTGCTCTACTTCTTTCTGCTTTCCATAGTTGAATGCAGTCGTGTAATTTCCTGTCAAATATCCGGTGACGCGACGAAGACGCTGGATGTTTTCACTTCCACATTCTGGACATTCTTTGTTGATTTCTCCTTGATGCCCACATTTCATGCAGCAGTCAGCTGGGACATTGATTGCAAAGTATGGAATATCTTTGTCCATAGCGTAGTTGACTAGTTCATCTAATGCATCGATGTTGTTCAAAGTTCCAGAATCCAATTCCACATATGTGATGCAACCTGCATTAGAATATCCTGTAAGCTTTGACTCAATGTCTATCTTTTCGAACGGGGTCATCTTATGCCACACTGGAACATGCATAGAATTCGTGAAAAACTCTTTGTCAGAGACTTTTTCAATCACTCCATATTTGTCTTGGAACTTCTTCATTGCAGTATAGCAAAGGTTCTCAGCTGGAGTATAATAAACGCCAAAGTTCAGTTTGTTCTCTTGCTTGAACTTGGCGCATTTGTCTTTGAAAAGCTGCTCAATTCTTTTTGCTAGCTCCATGCCTTCTTCTGTAGTATGGTCTTTTCCAATAAGGAGCTGAAGCGCTTCAGCTAATCCTAACTGCCCAATGACAAGTGTTCCATGCTTCAATGCTGAGCGGATTCCTTCTTCTGGCTTATAGCCAAACATTGTTCCATTCTCATACATGAACTTTGCAGACTTTGCAGGCTGTGAGCAGATCCAGTCAAATCTTTCAAGAAGCATGTCTCTTGCTTCATTGATCTTCTTGTCAAGAAGCTTCATGAACTTCTCAACGTCACGGTCAGCTTCCATTGCAAGCGTTGGAAGAATGATTGTAGTTGGGGCAATGTTTCCACGTCCGTCTTTTCTTTGAGGATTTACTCCAGGCTCAACATTGATGTCAGCGCCGTTCACTGTCCTGCATCCCATTGTTGAGAAATATGTCATAGGATCATTCTTGTCATATCCACAGTTTCCACTCCAGTCGACATTTGCGTAGTTTGGATAAAGGCGTGTAGATGTTGATTTCAATGCTAATCTGAAAAGATCATAGTTAGGATCTCCCGGATGGCGATTTACGCCTTTCCAGCATTGGAAAATACTGCATGGGAAGATACTTGTCCTGTGGAACTTGCCAACGCCCTTTATCGAACCTTCAAGAAGGGCTTTGATTACCATTCTTCCTTCAGTCAAAGTACAGGTTCCATAATTGATTGATGTGAATGGAAGTTGGTTTCCACTACGAGACTGAAGAGAATTCAGATTATGATACATTCCCTCAACTGCCTGGTTCAACTCTTCAATTGTCTTCTCCATAGCATATTCATATGCCGGCAATGAATGATTATACCAGTCAGAATCAATTGGAAGTTCTCTTATTTCATCTTTGGTCAACGGAGTCTTTGAACCAAATTTTTTCCTCAATTCTGAACCACTTGACAAATCAATAAATCTTAGACCATCAAAATAATATTTATGGAAGCTTAACCTGACATATGGAACCATTGTCCAGTCAAGATGCGTTGCAGATACTCCACCAAACTGCTGCAGTGACTGGAGCTGGAAAATGACAGCAACAAGCTGCATTGCTGTATTTATTGACTGAGCTGGGCGGATGTCTACTTGGCGTGTATTGAATCCTTCTTTAAGAAGCTTGTCAAATGGAATTGAAAGGCAATTGTGAGATCCAACAGCATAAGCATCTAAGTCATGAATATAGATTTCATTGTTAAGATGGTTTTCTCTAGCTTTCTTTGAAATGAGGTTGTTGAGAGCATAGTCCTTCATGATGAAAGATGCAGCTTCACCAATTCTGCCACCAAATGAAAACTCATCGACATTCGCGTTCTGGTTGACGACATTTGTCGCCATCAGTTTTTCTGTCAAGCTTTTATTCTGGCGGACGCGCTCTTTCTCATAACGGTAACGGATATAGCATTTTGCTACTTCATATCCAGTAGAAGCCATCAGCCGTTTTTCAATTTCATCTTCAATCTTGTCGATTGGAATTGGCTCATCGAAGTCTTGACAGATGTTGAATACTTCTTCTGAAATTCTTTGGATGGCTTTTTTAGTCAACCTGTCGTCAGCATTGACATTGTCGTTAGCCTTGCAAATTGAATCAAAGATTTTCTTCTTTGACAATTGCTCATTCTTTCCATTGCGTTTTATTACCGTCATGTTCTAATTGATCTCAATTTCTTTTTCTGCTATGATTTGGGGAATTTCTTCTCCATTTACCTGCATTGCGAAAAACCTATTCTTCATATGCTTTCCAACTGTAACTTTTATCTCAGTCTCTTTGTTAGATTGGATAGCATCCCTTAAAAACGCCAAAAGCATGACAACTTGAGTGTTAGTTGTCTTATCTCCAATTATCTTGATGTCAGTGTCACAGTGGCGTTCAAGCTGCAGTTCATCTATCATATTCTATACCTAAAATACTTTTATAAATATTTTACGTTGCTAAAAATCTACAAACTTAGTTTTTTGCTAGCAGCTGAATATTTGCAAATTTAACGTTTTGAACTTTGTTGTTTTTCCTGTGCGTTGATGATGTTATTATGACTTCAGAATTGTTTGCATATCCAGTGATTTTTTCATGTGCTGAAGCATTCTGGTTATTGATGTCTGTAGTATAATACTCTATTTGTTGTGATGTATATCTGTTAAGTGCCCAGAAGCTAGCTGGATTATAATATCCCATTGCATTTTTGACTGTGTCAGGTAAAGTTAGTGCTTGTCCTTGGAAACCTGGCTGAACATTGAACATTGTAAAGATCAATGGTACACCGGCTTTCAAGTTCAACACTACAGACTTAGTTTCATCTGGTCCAGAAACCGTTTCTTCATGTTGGGCTACTAATGACCAATAGTTTCTATTTCCATCAGCTGACCAGTTGTTCCATGCGCCCCAACTGTTTCCAGACTTAGATCTTGATCTTATCCACCATTTCTTGTTAGGACTTACAGAATTCAGCCAGCATCTTACTACTCCTATCCACTTAGGATAAGCAACTGTTCCTGATTTACTTCCATTCTCTGGGTTCAATGTTATCTGATATGTTCCAGATACAGGTGGCTTGAAGTAATAATACGTTCCATCAATTCTTCTGCAATGCGTATAGCCGCCGGTACTTTTAGTGTCATTAGTATATGGCATATTGCCATCAGCATCAAGCGTCATGCCATCATGTCCATTTACGCTCTTGTTCATTGTACAGATTGACCAATCTGCTAGAACTGTTCCATTGTAATAACCAACTTTGTTTGCATTCAGCGTATTATAATTGTTGGTTATTGTTGTATTCAAATTGTTGACATTTGTAGTAATTGAATTGCTCAATGTATTATAATTGTTATAGACAGACAATGTCAGATTTCTAATCATCAGATATAATTCATTGATGTCTCCACTCCAATCAGGAATGTCTATTGGATCACCGCCTCCGGGAGTTGGTATGACCGGTTCAATGTCAGGAAGTTCTGCATAGAAATCATATTCATCTTGCTGGTTTGGTGTCAAATTATACATTTCATTGATTGAAGCAATGAATACATGTGATGTGCCTAGATTAGACGTTGGACCAATGTAACTGTAGTTTTCATCTTTTATATCTGGCATTTTAGATACATCGGTTTTAGCACTATCTGCAGAAAGTGTCTGGAAAACTATCAAGTTTCCAGCTTTTAATGGAAGAGAAATATTTTCATGAGAATCAACACCAGACCTTATTGTTTCTACTTCTTGATCTAGTTCTTTCAAGTTATATGTTATTCCATCATTGACTGGAGAAGCATAAGCAATATATGTCTTTGTAAGCGTTTCTCCTTTTGCCGATGTATCTCCAGTTACATCAATGTTGACTGTTCCAGTCTTAGCGACTCTGTAGAAATACAAGCTCTTTACTCCGTCTTTTGACTTGTTCAAAGTTCCATATGCGCACCTGTTAGAATCACTTGTGTTCTTCAGGGCTAAGCTTATCAAAGCAGACAGTGCATTTCTTGAATCTAACATCACTAAAGATTTGTTAGAATCATTCAAAGACCAATTATCGTGCCTTAAAATTATTTTGTCATGATGGCTTCTCTTATATGAATCTTTGTTTATCAGATCAATATAAGGCCCTGCAAACGCTCCAGACAGACTTGCACTTAAATCACAGATCAAGTCATATACTGTCCTGTTTGTTGGCCAATAACGTCCCCAATCAGAAGGTATACCTTCAAAGTAATTGAATGTTCCTGCTTCTTTTGGAATATATTGGTTTGCTGCGTCAGAAGTATAGACACCTCCAATGAATGCATTAGCAATATGGTTTGTCAAACTTCCAATGATTGAGAAATATTTGTCAGAGTTTGTTCCAACCGTGAATCCTGTCCTTATTCTTAGTTCAATTCCTGCTTTGACAGGGAATGTAAATCCAACGTATGAGCAGAATTCATTTGGGCTGAATGGCTGAAGTTGAAGGATATACCATTTGTCTTTGTCTTTGTTGTATGCTTCAAGAGCAACCCAACGAAGAGAATTGTTTGCATATGAGCTGTCTTTTTCATCAAGCCATCCAAAGCATGTGAACATTCCAGAAGCTGGAGCTACCCAGTTGTTAGACTGACGAGAATTGTTTGGAATTCTGAAGATCCACTCATTGTAGTGGTTTTCTTTTATGTCAAACTCATTGAGGCCAAAAGAATAGTTGTTAGCAGCATTTCCTTTTCTCATCAATGTTCCAACACGGATGTTTGGCGTGCGGTTTTCATCGATGCTGACAAGGTTTGTCGCTGACAAAGAATGCGTTTCAACTTCAGGATTGAAGAAATATGTTGAAAAGTCAAATTCCATTCCTGGAAGCTGAAGGTTGTTCTGGTCAGAAAATCCTTTAAGAAGCTTTACATCAACAACATTGTCTTTGTTGCTCAATTCTGAAAGGTTCTTTGACAAGCTTTCAGCTATCCGTGGTCTCTTGTTGAATATTATCTGGCTATCTAGTTCTGGCTTTCCTTTATATAGGTTGTAGAGAGCATTTGCTATATATTTAAAATTTGTCTTTGCTATCAGTGAATTTGGATCAATAGTATTTTCTGGCTCAAAAGTGTTGTTGATTATTAATCCATGCCTAGTTTCAAGTTCTTTTTCAACTGCTTTATAAATGTATATGCCAAAATCATACAGGCGCATTTTCTTAGATATATAATGCGCTTTATCACCTATAGAAAGTCGTTGTGAAATTTCAATCAGTGAATTTTCACCTGCAGCATTTTCTGTAATTGGAGGTAATTGTGATAATGTTCTGATTTTAGTTGACATAATATAAAGATAACCTTTTACTACTTAAAAAATCTATCTTTATTATTTACTTTCTGTCAACTTTTGAATCACTCAAGATTCATTTGAACAACACATTCTACAAGCTTTATTCCAACATCATTTGATGACTCTAATGCTCGTCCAACAACAGTATTGCTTATTAAGAAACCTGGAGTCTTTTCAGGGCTATTGCATGCTATTCCAACACCGGGTGTAGCAGACAATACAATCTTGTCAAATTTCTGGACAGGACCAATTACTTTTACTGGTACTCGGCCAGTCAATGTTATTCCTGTTCCTTTGCTTTCTTTGTTCAGCATGACTCCTGGCTGTGAAGTAACTACTGCATTTGCATGATGCGAAGCAACTGTTATTTCCTTTTCACCACCAAATTTCACTAATGTTCCAGGTGAATAATCATCATCTGCTTCATATGTCTCAGCAATGTCTGCCCAGCATGCACTTAAAGCAACACCATGGATTGGATTGTCACAAGTCAGACTTCCTGTAAAATGCACTGAATTGTCACAAGTCAAACCGCTGTGCATCTTTATTGGGCCATGGAAAGTTCCACCATTTTGGTTTGTAAATTCATATGGGACATAGACAACAAAATGAATATCATTGCCATTTTCATCTTTTCTATTGTCATCAAATACAGTGTGTCTAGTCTTATCAGGACCAGGATTGAATATTTTTGGGCACTGCCAGTCGTCTATAGGTTGTCCTACCCAAAATGATCCAGATATTATTGTTGTAAGTCCATCTGTAAAAATGCTTGAAAGTTCACTTAATCTTTGCCATACGGCGCTTAGTCCAAGCATTGCTTTTAAGTCACCTAGATTGGTTTGATATGAAAGATAATATGAATTAGTAGCAGGATCATTTCTTTCATCATCGAACTGTGACAATTCTATCAAAGACCTGTCAATATATGGCAAATTCAAATTTGAAAGAACGCACTGCTGATATGTTTCTGGTTTGTCAGCAATTTTAAGTGCTGTTCCATACCACCAACATGAAAGTGGAAGCGGGTTTAATTGTGAAATCTTCTTAATTGCCATAATGTTTATTAATTACTTTTTGTTATTCTGCAAGGATCCGTATAGATTGAGCATCTGTTCCATAGATTTCAAAGTCTAAGCAGATTCGATTTTGCTCATCTGTTATGAGCTTTACATTCTGTGGTTTTTCATCTATTGACTGTGGAAGTGATGTCATGATAGATGGCTGGATGACTGTGTCAAACATACCGGCTCTTCCCTCCTGATAGTAAGTGTTATCTTGATAGATCTTCAATGGGAGAGAAGAGCCAGTAATTTGAACAGAAATTATGTTCTTGATGTCAAAGTGTCCATTGTAGATATACAGCCTCATCTTTGTCGAATTTGTATTTACTGCATTCTTGAATGCTGCTCCACTTCCAATGTTTGGCCTTGGGATGCTAGCTTGGGCATACTTAGATCCAGAGAATCCATCAACATTGTTCTGGTAGTATGTAGCTGTTGTTGGAACAAATATGTCAATTTCCTTCAATCCAGACTGGAAGAACTTAGCTATGTATGGAATGTTCTTCAATGAAACTTCTTCTTTTGTAGCAGGATCTACATATGTGTCATAGAATCCAGCTGCATATGTTGTCTTAGCTTTCAGATATTGCATTGCAGGATTCTTGACACCAACTCGAATGTAGTTGTGTTCATTCTCGTATTCAATAGTCTTTACAATGTCATTCTTTATGTGGTTGATAGACTTTGAAGAGTTGTATACTAAATTGTTGTCTGCTTTGAATGGGAAGTTTGCTAAGTCTGTTCCTTCTTTCTTGTTGAGAAGTGTTATGAGCGCTGCTTGTCCATGGAGCCTGTTGATATGCTTGCTGAGAGCAGTTTTCACTGATTCTCTTACCATTGAATGGAACCGTGCTAAGCTTCCATCACCAAGTTCATTCTCTATCATGTAGTTGAACTCAGTATTGTATATTCCATTGCTTGTGCAAATGACATAGTTGTTCTTGCCTTCATGGTAGATTCCTGTTATTACGTCATTATTGCTGACAACAGTCTCAAGAGTCAGATTGAATCCATTTTCAGGCTCAGTTGACTGGAATATCAAATTGTTTGCTGCTGCAAGATAAGTATAAGAATTGTCTTTGTCTTTTACAGCTTCAACGACTTTTACGTCAATGTCAAACAGATCTAATTTGCTGTTCAAGAAATTTGGAAAACGCCTGAATATTCTTCTATTGATGACATAGCATAGTCCAAGTTCATCACCAACTAAGAAGTCGTCGTCATCGACACATCTGACTATTCTGTATGTAGCGTCTTTGAACTTGTCAGCAAAGCATCTGTATATTCCAAATGGAGGGACATATTTCAACGTTTCTTCAAATTCATCAGCGTCAAATGAAATTATTCTTCCATTGTAAGCAACATATGTCTTGTCTCCAACTACAATTGCATCATCAATCTGCCCATCAATGATTGTTCCTAGAAGTGATTTCAGAGGATCAGTCAAAACATTGAACATGCTTCCTGAAGCAAGGTCAAAGATGTATGAATTCAATGAACCTGTTATCAGTACATTGCTGTTGTTCAGCTTGTAGATTCCATTGATTTTTGCTTCAAGCTCTAATCCATTGAAATCTTCATTGCTTGAACCTAAGATATAATGGTTGAATCCTTGGCCATCTTTGAATGATACGCAATAGACATACCTCAGCTTAGTTCCATCTATAGCAAATGTCTCAATGTTTCCATTTTCAAAATGGTATTTGACTTGCATTGTAGGATAGCTTCCTAGTGTGAACTTAGAAAGATCATATATGATGAAATCTTGAACTGTAAGTTCTGCAGTCTCAGAGAATATCAATCTATTCTCTATGAATTTGATAGGTTTGTTAGACTCATATGTTATGTTGTTCGTAGTATAGAAATAAGTATTTCCATTCTTTATGACATAACTTGGTTTTTCATTTATGACATGGAAATCAACAAACTGGCCAGATGATGCTATAACATAATTGCTTATAGTCTTTTGGACTACATTCAATTCTTTTATTTCAGTGTTTGTCTGAATATATGGAACATCATTTGAAACTTTTATTTTCTTTATTTCTGACCTAGGTAAATCAAGAGCAAAAGACCCATTGTCTTTTGTCAAAACATATTTTCCATCATCTATGACAATCTGATACCATTGCCCATCTCCATCAACGGCATATACGTTGTTGTTCATTGAGTATAAGTTCTGTATGTCCAATGGATTGTCATATTCTATTCCATTGATATAAAGATAGCTTGGAACCGTTTCAACAGACTGGACTACCGTGTTGTCTGTCAAAATGACAGTCATGTAATTTATTCCATTTACTGTCATTGCTCCATCTAATGGAGTTTCCATTGTTCCAATTGCCAAATCTTTTATTTTTGGAATACTTTGGCCATTTATTGTCTTGATTTCTATTTCTGAGAGAACAGCTTTGACGTCTTCATCAAATATAGCAAAGAATGCTTTAGTGTCTGCTTCTGTTCCAGTGATATATGGGCATAAGATGACATTTGTTCCTTTGTCAGACACTTTGAACAAATCATGAATTCTTTTGTCTGTCAAGATTCCAAAATTCCAATATGATAGATCATTTGGATTTAGTACATATTCTTTAGCAAACACTTTTCCATATTTTGAAACAAAGACAGTATTTCTATTGTATACTAGATCTTCGTATGGAGCATCAATTATTGGCTTTACTATTACAACTTTTTCAAATCCAAATGGTTCACTTCCATCTCCAATGATAGACACAATGTTCTTAGGCGTATGCTGGACATCTAAGTTTTCATCTGCTAATTGCAGTGCGACTTGATCACCCACGACGTCTATTTGGTATTTGTTTGTCTGTGTTTCATTTTTCTTAAGATATAGAAAGTCACGAACAAATGCAGGTTTTGTTATTGAAGCATTTTCATCAAACCTGTATAGTTTGATTTTTGTTGGAAATTCTACTGTATCAGATTTTATTTCCACAGCAGGTATTCCATAGAAGATCTTTCCTTCAGATTGATCTAGTGGTTCTGATTCACCTAATGATGCAATGCAGAATCCATTGAATGCTTCCAATGTCTTTGGAGATGCTCCACCTTTTTCTATGACGACTGTGCAGCTTAAATATGTGTCATTAGCTTCTCTTGCAGTATATGGATAAGAATATGTCAATGCATATTCAAGCTCCACTTCAGTCAATACGCTTGACAAAGCATCTATGAAATCATTGCTCTTTTTTAATGATACTTTTACTGCATGCGTTTGATCTACAGGAGCAGTATATTTTATTGGATCAAATTCTATTCCTACAAAATCATTGCCTTGATAGATGTCACTTTGCTTTATCTTATACAGTTTTCTTTCAGTGTTTGAAGAAAGCTCTATAGAAAGGCATGTTGAAAGGCTGTCAATGTTTGATGACAGTTCATCATAATTTCCATTGCATTTCAATGCGGTAAGTTCATATGTTGCAGAAAGCTTGCTTGGAGATATTGTTATATTTTCTAAACCATCAGGTATTGTAATGGTTCCATTTAGGCTGTCTTCATCTATATTGAGCTTTTTAGTTTCACTGTATGTATAAAGTTTTGATGTTCCTGAACCGAAATTTATAGCAGTTGGATTCAGAGAAGAATTTCTTATGCTTAGTTCTGTAGTAAGATCAATTCTTTCTGTTGATGCATTAGAAACGCTTGTTGATGCTTTTCCAGCTTTTATTGTGTTTTGGCTGTCTTGATCAAAATCTAATGAAAGAAAACCATAAACTGGGCTATAGCCATGTAGTTTTCCATCGATATTTTTAATGAACTCTAATGGAACAGGAAGAGGATAATTGCTGTTGTTCCAAACTACATCATATGAATCCAGCGAGCAATTGTCTACAATGGTTTTAGTGTCAGAATATGCACCTGTAACTGTTTCTCCAGCTATCCATGCGTCTGTGGTTTGAAAATTGAATGTATCTAATGCGCTGATTTCAGTGTTTTCTGGAGCAAAATTGTTTATATAGAAATCATTACAAGCTTTTATTGTGGTCTTGTTGTCATCTGTGTTTTCTATGAACAGTCGATTTCCAGAAATCTTCAATATGTTTTTATAGTTTGATGTTCCAAAAACATCTATTTTTTCTAAGTATGGTTTCTTAGACAAATGATCAGCATAATCATAGTTGTTTGAAGACCAATATACTCCTTTTGTCGTAGCATAAAAAACTAATGATTGAGATTCAATTTCTTCTAAATCATTTATTTCTAGATCAAAATCTTCTATGACTTTTGACTTTGCTGTTGGTTTTACAGTATAGACATTTTTATCGATGTCTTTCAAATACAAGATGTCTTGGCTTGTATTGCTGAAACCATCTATGTCATTGTGTTTGACATTGTCTGCAAATATGATTCTGTCAATGTTTTTTAAATCTGGATATGTTTTAATTTCTTCAGAATCTGCTACATGCGTAACAAGTGAAATATCAGAATCGCCTGTTCCTCCAATTATTTCAAATTCTTTTCCACCAGCAGCATATTTAGATTCTATTTCTACAGATGGCGCTGCAATTTGCGTATAATCAAAATCTTCTAGCTGCTTGATGTCTGCTGCTCCTAATTTTTCAACTAGAATACTGTATTCTAACCTGTTGTTGTAATTGTAGATCAGCACTATTCCAGATGATTCTGCATAGCATTTATAAAATTCATCTGCTGGATATAGATTGTTCAACAATGAAAAAGTTTCTTCATCTGTTCCAACATTTTTATAATAAATGTGCAACTTCTGCTTTGAGCTAGACAAGGCTTGTATGACAACTACTTCAAAATTGATTGTCTGACTTACATTGTAATTGCAGAATCCAACCGCATTCTTGTTTTTAAATGGTGAATTTTCCCCACCAAACAGCGTAATTGTCCATAGCTTGGATTCATTTTCTTCATCAAAAATCCAGAATATTCCGCGATTTGTGCACAATACATATTTTGAATCATATGGAACAATATCATGTATAACTAAACCGGAAGACCTTAATTCTTCAAAATCTATCAAAACAGGAAAAATATGGATCAATGTGCTGTTTTTATACAGCTTAGCTTTCCAGTCTGCACCTGATCCTTTTTCAGTGAAAATGAAAATGTCATTTCCTACTTGGAATGTCTTTGTTATTTTTTCTCCATTTTCAAAAATGAAATCAGAGTTAAGTTCAACATCTACTTTCTGCTCAAATCCGGTGATTCTGCAGTTCCATACTCCATTGTTTGTCAAGAAGTAGACTTCACTTTCATTGATGTAGATGTCATTTACTTTCAGCCCATTAGGAAAAACTATTTGTTTTTCAGAACCAATCTGGTCTTTCTTTATGATTGCCAGATAGCTTGTTCCATCTGTAGCTGTTGTAAATATGATGTTCTTGTCACTGTATTTCAATATTGAAACGTTCTTGAATGACTTTGTAGCAAAATCTTCATTGTGGACTTTTGTTATCTTGTCTACTCTTCCAGACTTTGGATTCATCCTGAACATTCCAGGCGTATTGCTAGAGACAACTAAGATGTAGTCATCAAGATATATCATCTTGTCAATGACAGACGAATTCAAGGGATTCATATAACCAATGTTAGTCTGGTTTGCTGGAATCTGCTTGTATGAGCTTGCTACTCTCTTGAATATTCCAGAATCAGTTCCAACAAATACAATTTTGTTGTCATCTCCTAGCATTGTCCTAATGCCACTTGAAAAGATGGTTTCTACTTTGATGTCTTTGAATGTCTTGTCTACATGCGACTGAAGGACTCCTCCAGATGTAGCTAGCATTATTCTTTCTCTAGGCTCTTCAACATCTTTCAAATAGATGATGTCATAGACATTTTTCCTGTATGTCCCAGGAGCGTAGTAAGCTGTAGTTCCTGCTTTTCCATTCAAGCAATATAGACCCAATGTCGTAGCAATATAAGTCATTCCATCATCTGTATTGCAGAACAACTTGTTTATCACTGTTCCTGTTGGAAGGGCTAGAATTTTCTTGAATGGTGGAAGATGGTCTTTCTTTCCACAAAGAGATTTTATTGGATAATAGCCATAAAGTTCATTGTCAACAGCTAAGATGAACTGGTATTTGTTCATTGGCCAGATGTCATCATCTTTTCCAATGTTTGAGTTGAAAGCGTATGCAGTGACTTTCTGCCCCTCAAATGAAGCACCAAATCCACCATCTGAAGCCAACGGATCGCACCTGTGCCATCCAATGTCAGTTGCATTTTTTGTATATCTGTTTGGAGACTGCCAGAATCCATCATCTGTTCCAGCAAAATAAAGCCCATTGAAATTGAAGACGAAATAGACGTACTTTCCTTCTAGATGGTGTTGAGGGACACTGCTGTATTTTTCTGTTATTACAGAGTGGTCTAAGTCTGCTTCAGCTCTAAATACAATCGACAAGTCAGAATTTGGATTGTTCTTGTCATTGACTATGAACTTTTCATTTCCACCAATCTTTTGAAGGATTACTCCGGGGTCAGTGATCAACTTTGGTGACCTGTATTGAGAAGAATTTACTACATTGTCTACAAGCTTGCTGTTGTACAAGTCATTCTCTACTAAGCGGTTCAGCAGATTGTTGATAGCAGTGAATACAATCTGGTTCTCATTCAAGTTGAAGTCATTTGCATTGCTGTAAGGAAGCTTGTGGTTAGTAGACAAACTATATTCAACGTTCTTTTTAGTGAACAGGTTGTTTATCTTTGGTTTTTGTTCTTTCTCACTCATAGGTTATTTCCATCTTCCTACTATCTGGCAATAGAATGTGTTGTTCTGCAAAACTGCTTTGTCTAGCTCATTTGAGTCCGGATTGTATACTACATAGATTGGCGATATTGAGTTTCGTGTCTTGTTGACATACGTCATTGTGTTGACACTCTGCGCTGTTCCATTCTTCTTCATCACCATAGAATTGAATATCATGTAGTTCAAGTCTTTGAATGGAACAGGAAATTCAAGCGTGCAGCTGTAGACATTCTGATATGGAAGGACATTAGCTTGCTTCAATGAACTATATGAACTGTAGTCAGATGTCCCCTTCTGCTTGAATATGTTATAGTCTTCGATGTCATTGAAGTATTTGCCATTCTCGTTGTATGTCTCTGACTCTTCATCATCTACAGGGTACATGATCTCCACATTGTTTGGATATAGCTGTGTCGTAGAGGCTACTCTGTTTCCATTTTCATCAAACACTGGAATTGAGACATTTGAATTGACGAATGAAAAGACAATGTTGTATTGAAGTATTCCATTGTTCCACTTCTCAATTGTTGATTCTCCATGGACAGCTCCAGAGAAATCTGACATGCTAGCTACAGTGTCAAACCTTGTTATTCCATCTGGCCAGAAATACTGTTTTCTTCCTGCACTTACATTTGAAAAATCCCTATACAAGACTTTTGAAGACAGTTCATCTGGTCCACTCAATGTTCCAAATTTATGGTAGTTCTTGCTAGATTCATGCTGGCTGTATAGCTCAGTCTTTACTGCATTTGGAAGGTACTTAGACTTGTATGTTATGAAGTCTTCATTCCTCTTAAGCTTTTCATCAGCTGAAAGGGTGAAGAATATTGATCCAAAGTTGTTCTGGTTCTTCCAACCAGATTCATCAAAGTAATACAAGCCATTTGCTTCAACATATGAAGGCTCATTAGTGTTGTTGTCTACTAATGACTTAAGAAGGAAAATGTTCTCTATTGTATGGACTCTTGAAATGACAACTCCATCCGTGTTCTTTCTTTCATCATACCTATGCTGTATGTAGAAGACAGCATCACCCCTGTTGTAAGAATATCCTGGAACATATTCTGAGACAAAGTCTAATGATTTGAAAGTCTCATCGGCTTTCTGCAGCAGCATCTTGTCATTCTCTAGAAGCTTTTCTAAGTTCCTGTTGATAGAAGCATTAGAGACAACCTCGTTGTAAGCAATGTCGATGTTGTTTATGTAGTCAATGATATCTGATTTCAATATCTGTTCCATATTCTAGTAGTTCATTGATGTTCCATTAGCATAGTATGAAATATATTTTGGAATATTCCTTCCTGTATTCTTTATGACGATCTTTGAAGAAGTTGTCTTAGTCCAATCTATTTCTGTAGAGAAGAAATTCTGGTTAGACTGTGATGACTGGACTGAAACATATCCTCCAACGTTGCTCTCAGTTCTGTCTTCTAAGTCATTGTCTACTTCTCCTTGCACTGGAGTTATAGTTATGAAATATGAACTTGTCTTGAACCTTGGAGCTATTTGGCTGAAATTAGCATCTCTGTAGTTTGGATTTTCAATAATGAGGTTCAATGCATCATCTTGTGGGCCAATGACATGGTTTTCATCCGCTTCATTCACTGAAAGGACATTGTTCATGTCATTTGCTAGCTCTTTCTGCGTCAAAGCTGGAGTATTGCTGTCAATGATGTTCCAATCTAGTGGAATAGTTATGTAGTTTCCATCATTGAACCTCCTGTCATCTGTGCAGATTGTTCCAAAATGCTCTAATGCTCCATTTGTCCATTCTCTGTAGGCGCAATATGTAGCAGTGTTCTTTTCTACGTCATTGCTCAAGTAATAAGGCTTTCTTAAATATTGCTTTACTGTCGTTATCACATTTGATGACAAAGCATTGTCATAGTCAAGGTTCATGAACCTGTCTACATTTGCTGTCTTCTTTGTCATCCCATTCAAATGGTAATATTTGATATGGTCTTCTATTGCTTGCTCGACCGCTTTGTCTATAGTTGATGACAGCTCCTTCAGCATCCATTCTTCATTGACAAAGAACTTCTTCCAATATTCAGTGTTGTCCATTGGCTCTTTGTTGTTGTCATACAATGAAACTGCCAACTGGATTCTCTTAGTGTTGTCTCCAATGTCAAAGAGCCGCTGATATGGCTCAGGATGGTTTGCTTCTGTATATCCAGTCAAAGCATTATAATAGATGTCAAATGTCTCTTGAGTATTGTCATATATTGGCATTGGCCTGCTAGCTACAATGTCAATGTATTCCTTGATCTGAGTATGGAAAGTCCCAATGAATTCTTTAATAGGATAGATGTTCAGCCAAAAGAACTCTCCAGCATCATAGCCCGGCTGGTTCTTGTCATTGAACCAACGGCATTCCCATATTCCAGGAACACTTTTGAAGTAATTGTATACCTTCTTGTCGTTCTCTAGAAACAAGTTGAACTTAGCATGAAGATCACGTCCTACAGGAGACTCATAATCCTGCAAGAACATTTCTTCTGGGTCTTTGTTTAAACTATCTATTATGTTTGCCATTAAAGACTATCGTAAATAACACTTGATTATTCATTATTTACTTTTTTAGCAATCTAGCTTAGATTCGTCTCTAAAGGTAACTCCAAACATTTGCGTATGCGCTGGCACTAACTTTGACAAGACATTGCGTATAGAATTTCTGATGTCAAGCTTCAGTTTGTCGACTTCTTCTCTGTTTTCATCCGTTGTCTTGTCTATGATTGTCTTTAGTCCATTGATGTTTACATTGTATAGGTTTGCTTTATGCTTTGTCTCTGTTATGAACCTGTTTATCACATCGAGGACTTCAACTTTCTGGTAAGACCTTAATCTGTCTTCTTCCTCTGGAAATCTCTCTTCATCTTCTTTGTTTATCTTTTCCATCACTTTTGTTGAAAGGTCTGTCTTTATTCCAGTGCTGAGATAGTCATCTAAGCCCTTAGTCGTTACAGATTCTGGAGAGACAACATCATATTCGACATCATCATAGAACTTCATATATATCTTTCCACCGCGAGATCCAATTCCAACATAGTCTCTAGTATGGTGCCAGTCATGGACAGCTGAAATGTTTGTCGTATAGAGAGCATCATATGCGTTCTTTCCAACTAACAGGTCTCCTTGGACAATTCCAACGTCATATTTGTTGTAAGTCTCTTTAGACAATGGAACTTCAAAGATATAATTGTGCTCCATGCCAATTGAATTGTATTTTGGTATCAGAAGTGATGAAATGACATCATTTGAAAGGTTTCCAAATGAAGTTATGAACTGATGGTATGAAGTTGGAGTCCTTGAGAAGCTTCCAAATGCATAGCCATCTAGCTCTTGGCCAGATCCAACAAGAATTAAGTCTCCTTCACCAAGCAATGTATCAAGAGGAAAGCTTGCAGAAAGCATATAAGTCTCATCATTTATGACATTCTCTGCAGACAAGATGTACTCATCATATGCATTCTTGTTGACTCCTACCAATGGAGACCTTGGAACTATTCCGTCTCTTTTTCTGTTGTTGTATCTGCATACTGACAGCAGCGAACTAAGTTCATTTCCAATGATGTCTCTCAGTGTCCTAGTGAATCTTTTTGGAACTTTAAGCTCATTCAAAGGAATATATGTGTATGTTGGAAGAGAATTTTGAATCTCATCTTCATAGTTGTCACCATCGTGGCTGTCATCTTCTTCAGTGATGTCTCTAGGATTCAGGTAGTATGAATAGCTTTGCTTTATGTTAGCTTGGTTGTTAGACATCAGTTCTGAATAGAATTCTCCAGTACGGACAGTTTCTTTAGCTTTGTCTGCATCTTCTAGCAATGATTTCTTGATTGTAGTCTGATGGAGGACTGGTGCAATCTTTGTCTGGTCTGAGATTCCATATGAATAGTTCTTTACTTGGCAGAACCCAAGCGGGTCTTTCCTAAGGTGTGGAGAATAGATTTCAATGAATCCATCATCTACATCTGCTTGCTCTTTCTGGTTTGGGTCAATTATCTGAGAAGCTACAGCGCTCTTCAATGCTACGTCTTTTATGTCAAATATAGCTCTTCCTAGATTGTCTGCTCTCTTTGACTGTTGGTTTGGTATGTCATTGATTTCTTTCTTTCCATCTTGGCCATAGAGCATTGAATGGCGGTTGTTGAACCTGAATTCTTTGACTTCGTCAGAACTAGTCCTTGTTTTACTTTCTACTTCAGCAAATGGCTCAGTGTTTATGTCATAGACATCACTTTCAGTGTCAATTGCAAATGACATTGTCTTCTTCTCAGTCTGGTTTGTGAACTGATTTTGATATTCGACATCAAGGTTGACAATAGTCTGCTTGTCTCCTGGAAGAATATAGTTTATGTGATTTACTTTGATGCTTGCCATGTTAAACGTAGATTGGTTTTGGTACGTACTTCGTAGCTTGGTTCTCTAACTGGAGATGATATCCATCTTCTGTCGTAAGGATATATGGTATTCCATCGCCATCTGCAGCTCCACTTCCATCAATGTTGTTTCCACCATTGTACATGTTGATGACTCGCTGCTCTGCTTCTGTCAAGATCCATCCTGAATTGTGCTCTCTGTTGTGCGTTGTGTCATAGAGCTTTGATTCATTGTCAGGATCTGGACCTCTGTTTGGATTCTTGTTGTAGTTCAATTCTCTTGCAAGATAGCGGCCATACAGCAATGAGTTGTTTCCAATGAAGTCAAATGTTATGGTTCCACCCTTGAGGTCTAGCTCTACTCTTTGTCCTTGCTTGTTGTATGCGTTTGCTTTCAAAAGCTCGATGTTGAACTCCATCTTCATTGTGTCTGTTGGAATTGCTGTTCCTTCAATCAATCTGAATGCAACTGTGCATTTGTTGGTGTTGTTCATCTTCAGGACAGCTCGTCCGCCATCATCTTCAAGGTCGCAGTCACTGCTGTATTCAGGCATCAACTCAAAGATATGAGCTCCTTCTGAGTTGTAGCCTGTGTCATACAAGAAGTCACATGTCAATGAACTTATCTCAGAATTGCATTCTACTTCAAATGTAGTAGATCCAATGTAGTCCATTTCCAGTTTGAAGTTCTCTGTGACATAAGATGAAAGCTCTTCTGGCCCATAGTATCTGTCATTTGCCACTAAAGATCCATAGTCAGCCACAAAATCTGCTCCAAATGCACCAGCTAAGTCTTTGTCTGATATCCTCCAAAGCCTGCTTACAAAGAACTTTGGCTTGTCATCAGACACATTCCAGATCTTATATCTTGCTACAGTGACATTTGTAACGCCTTGTACATCTCCATAGATATCAATGTACTTGTATTGGAGGACTACATTGAGGAATCCACTTTCTCCTGAATGAAGCGTAAGGAATGTACCTGCTTTGTATTCAGTAGCAAACAGACCATCAGACCTTTGGTACAAGTATGGAGAATTTGTAATGTTCTGTGGATTGAAGAACATTGTTATTGTCCTGTTGTTTGTGTCTGTTTCATACTTATAGCAGACATAAAGCTTCAAGAAATCATCAATCTCACTTACAGTTGTCTTATGGTAGACTAATCCAACAGTGTTTTTCAATGTTGTTATGTCTATTCTTCCTGAATAGACTGAAGATATCTCTAATATTTCTTCTAGAACGTCTAAGTCATCAAGTGACTGAATAAGATTGTTGTCTAAGTTCCATCCAGTTGGATTTACAAAGGCATCATTTGGCACTTCTTTTCCACTTAAAACATCATAGTCTTGAACATAAGTGTCTTCAAGTTTGTCATGAGTGTGGTAGTTCTCCAATGATCTGTCTTCTACCGTAGTCTGGTCAGTGCTTAAATAATGGTATTCCTTCAAGAATTGAATCATTTCTGGTCCATTCTCATCTACTGCAAACTGGGCTGACAGGAAATCTTCATATGCCCTATAGTAATTGTCTTTATATGAGAATATTGGAACAGGGACAGCACTCAATAAGCTTGCTATTTCAAACGGGTTGTCTAATTGGAAGATATAGGTGTTTGAAAGGTTGTAGATGTTGTCAAATGTCTTGTTTCCACCTATTCCTCTTCCAAAAAGATCATGAAGAATGTCTTCAATGATATATGGTGGGAAACCATATTCAAGGTTTGGATTAGACTCTTCAGAAATCTTGAATGTTATCTGGTTCTTGCCAATGTATGGGACTGCTGACAGCGTGTCATGCATTGTGTATTGTCCTAAGTCAACAGACATCATTTCAGTGCTTAAGACTCCATTGACTACTCGATATTCTTGTCCAACAGGAACCTTAATTCCTTTTTCTTTTCTAAATCTTTCTCCAACTCTTAAAAATACGCCCGACAGTTCTTTTAGAAAATCTACTTCAGCGCTAAAGCAGTTAGACAGGACACTTGATAGTTCATCAATAGTGCCTTTTGTATTTCCAAACAATGCGCGTTTATACCAATATTTGTCTTCTTCTGACATTGAACTGTTTATATCTGACAATGCCTTGTTTATCTTTACGCTGTCAGTGTTGAAGTATGGCCATGAATCGAATGGCTCCATATAATGGTACTTCTCAAACTGTATCAGGCTTTGGTCAAAGAACAATGCAGCAATCTTCTTGCTTGAAACTGCCATTCCAGTAGCACTTAGAGCAGGAGAATTCATCAAGCGTTCATGGTCAAACAAGAAATTCATCGTCAACTTTCTTGTTGTCTTGCTATATGTCAGCCAGAAATCCTTTACATTGAAGATTCTGTTGACTCGTGCTCTTTGCATCAAATCTGAGAAATGCTCATTGTCAGGATCTGCTTCAAAGACATTGTAAGTTCCATAGACTCGTGTCTCCCTTGTATCAGGATATCCTGTAGCATATATGTATTCTTCAGCTTCAGATATGTCTTCTCCGTTGTAGTTGATGTATTTCTTTACTTCATTGATGTCAGTCAATGTTGAAAGTGGGCATGAAATGATTGGAAGAGCACTTGGCGTATCAGTGTTTATGACAATGACACTTAGATCATCGATGTTTGCTGTAAGTGTCATCTTCTGGTCAATCGTGACTGAGAAGACTTGCTCTTGCTTTGACTGCTCTGGAGTTATGAATGGAGAATAGATTATCTGGACATAGTCATCTTGGTTGAAGTCTTCATAGACTCGAAGGTTTGTCGAAAGGGCTGTCCCCAATGATGTGCTTGTAGAAATCTGCGTGTCTGGATCTACAAATATGTGAGTTGCAATGTCATTTATCTTGTCACCAACTTCTTGATATGAGTAGCCTAGAAGCTCAATGCTTTTCTCTGTTGACTTGTCATATGAAGGAATTGGCCATGTCTTGATCTGGCCTCTTACTCCACAGTAAAGTGGGATATATGAAGCGTCAGGGTTCAATGAATAGTTCAAGACATATGGCTGCTTGGCTTTGTTGTTGTAATAGAACTTCCTGAGGTAGTTTTCATTTACATTGAGGATAGTCAACTGCCTGTTGAACCTGTCAAATGAAGTGTAGTCTTTGTTTGGAAGGATATCATCATTGTAGTTTCCTCTTCCAATCTGCTTTATTGTCCATGAACTAAGGTCAGGATGCTCTACTGACAAAGTCTTTGCTTCTTCAGTAAATCTCCTGTAGTAGTTGTAGCCAATGTAGTTCTGGACTGACAGCAGATCCTCTGTCTTAGCATATTCTGATTCAAATATCAATGAGAACTGCTCATTGGCATATCCTAATGAGAATTCAGTGCTAAGAGGAACTTTTTCATTCAATTGCAATGAAACATCTCTAAATTTAAATTCAACCGGATCATATTGGGAATCTGGCTTAAATTCTACTGCGTTGAGCTTTACTGAAGTTATTAAATTTGATTCTACAGCCTTCTGGATATACGCTGCATATACAGTGTTGTTCTCATTAGGATAGAAACCTAAGAAATCATATCCATTGATTGGAGAAATCTTGTTGTATGATGATTCATACTCATCACTGTCATATACATATCCATAGAAGGAATGCCTCTGGAAGATTTCATTGCAGAAGACTGTAGCTTTAGAGAAATCAAATGCATTTGATGATTTTGCAGCTAGGACTACACATTCTTTTGGATAGTTCAGTTCAAAATCATAGAATGATGTCAATCCAAATGAACTTAAATAATCATATAAAGGAGCATTAAATTCAAATTCATCTATAGTGCTTTGAGTCTTTTCAAAAGACTTAGATTCAAGAGCAATCTGGCTTATGCCAACAGACAATGGACAATTAGCGCTTAAAACATTGATTATCTTTTGTTCAAGGTTAAAAGCTGGAAATCCAATTGGATGGTCTTTAAGTTTGAACCATAGTTCTCCAGGCGTATTCTTTTTTATAGCTTGGATTTGGTTATAGCCATCTTCTTGGAAGTCTCCCGATAAATCTCCATATTTTTCTTTATTTTCTTTAAGGTATTGCTTATAAAGGATATAGCTGTTGTTGTTCTTGTCTAAGCCATAAGCATAAATGTCATAGAAAGTCTCATCACTTAAAGTCCTTGACTTTGTTACATCTGCTATCTTGTCATAATAATTCTGGAGTTGCAGTCTTAATTTTCTTCTGAACTCAGGAGTCAGCTGGAGATGTGAATACCATCTTTGATAGTATGACTGGTATTTTCCAAAGTAGTAGAATGAATTAGAATCATCCTGTGAATAGAACCTGTTGTATGAAATAGCTTCTGTTTCATCTAATGGGTTGCTTATCTGATATTTGTCGCTGTATAAGTCATATGAATTTCCAGAATATCTTCCATATTCATCTGGTTCTCCCATCAGATATATTCTGTCTAGCTCCCACCAATACAGCTTCTGTGGGCTGCTTATAGACAATCTTTCATGACGGCCTTTTTTGTTTCCATATATGATGACATTTGAATTCTCATCATAGATGAATTCTTTATATTTTCCATCAATGATGTCATTCTTGAAATCATCTATGTTGCCATATCCATATTCTTCTAAGACTGCATCAAGGATTGTCTTCTTGTTGTCTGGATTGAATATTTCAAGGTATTGGTCTACTGCTGGTGGATAGAATGTTCCATCATAGTCAACACATGACAGACCACTTCCTTTAGAGCTTGCCAAGACACTATGTGTTGAATTCTCATATCTAGACTTGTAGCCAGAATAGTCCATCAGTTCGTTCTTCCAGACGTCAATCCAGTTTCCAATAGTTCCTAAGACTGTTGAGATCTTCTCACTTTGAAGAAGTCTTAGAAGATGTTCATTGTCCATGCTGTAGAATGCATTTCCAACAACATAGTTTATAGCTTTATGCTCTACGAACTGATAAATGAATGGATGGAACTGACGAGATGAATGGTATTGGTTCTTGTAGTTGTACCAAGGATAATATCCAGCTGAAAGCCCATGGTATTTCAAGAATATTGTTGATCTGTCTTCTACATCTTGAAGAGCCATATTGCTGTCAGCTCTAGGAAACACTAGGACGCCTTCAGTTCCAACATAATATGTAGAAATTCCATCACTTGAAAGTTGGATCTTGTCTGAAAGGAATGTCTCATCATTCCCCATTTCATAGACTGCACTCAAGAAATCATAATACTTCTTTCCTTTGAGGATGTCTGAAGCTACGTTCAAGTGGTCCATGTAGAAAGAAGATATTTCATTTCTTCCAAGGCCGGTTCCACTTCCATAGAAGCTGCTTCCACCTTCAAGGTCTTCATAGAACTTTGGATTTGTGTTGCTGAGTCTTCTTCTAGCTATCTTTGCTTGAGCTGAACTTAAGTTGTTCAGGTTGTAGTATTCAGTAAGGTCATCATATTCAATGATGTTTACATAGAAAGGAAACTCTCCATCGTCAGTGATTGTTGGATATTGCTCTTTGCTGTTCTTTGTTACATTAGAAGTATATGGAAGCTTGTCAACGCTTAAGATGTCTCTATATATCTTGCTGTTCTCTATCTTAGACTTCACATATAGTGAAAGGATATATTCAATCAGCAAGCGTGTTCCAATCATGTGGTTCTTCTGCGCTTGTGATTTTGCTCTTTCACGGATATTGACTATGATCAAGCATACTTGCGCAAGAATTTCTGCTACTTCAGCTACACGGTCTAAGACTTCTTCACCTGTCCTGTATTTTTCTAAAAGTTCTTCTAGTGTTGTTCCATCAACCGTCTTGTTCTGAAGCTCTAGGATAAGAGTTGTAGTTGGATAAGACTTTGAATGGTTTTCATCAACTACAGAATAAGTCAAGTCTGCATAGTTCTTGTCTAGCTCATATGGCTCTACAGAGACTGTCTTGTAAGGTGAAAGAAGAAGAACATCATCAGCAAAGTCAAAATAAGACTTGACTATCTGCTCTTTGTAGACTGCATATCTTGTATTGAGGATTGACGAGAAGAATGATTTGTTTTCTTGTTCACCGACATCTCTTTTGACAATGTTTCCAACATTGCTGTATTCTTTGACTAAGTTGTTCTTGTCTCTTACAGGGCTAGACCACCTGTCAAATATGAGGTTAATGATCTCTTGCTCATTAGCTGAATAGTCATCGATGCTTTCAATTCCATGGTCGATGTTGTATGCAATTCCAAAGTAGTCTGTCTGGTATGGAAGGTTGTAGAGTGTCTTCAGTTCAAAGACACGGCTAGAAAGTTCGAGGTCTTGGCTGTCGAAATTCATTCTTATGCCAGTGTCTTCTCTAGCTCTTAGCTCTTTCATTATGTTCACTACGACATAGTTGAAAGCTGATATTGAACTTGGAGGATCTTTTTCTACATATTTCTCTGTAATATGGTTTATGATTGTCTTGTAGAACAAAGATGAAAGGAATGTCTTGTACTTGTCATCATCTATTGAGCCAATTACTTCTGGACTTTCTACTGAGCTTAAGCCTAGCTTGATTGCATTCTCAGAAAGAGTCTCAGCTATTGCATCTTCAGTTTCCTTGATTTTCTCATAGTTGAATGTCTTTGATATCAAGTCTCTTACGAGCTTTGCTTCAGCAAAGTCATTGTCTAGAAGATACCTTCTGTTTATAGAAAAGATGTCCATCAAGTTCAAGATGTCTAATGGAATCTTGTCTAGCCTGTTGAAGATGAAGAAATCTTGGACTCCAAGCATCTGCACTACTGACTTGAGTGCTTTGAGCTTGCATGTATTTATGTTTGAAACATTGTCAATGTAGTTAAGGACGTTTTCAAATATAGTCTCACCTACATCTTCAGAAACAGCTGAAAGCATTTCCCAAATGTAGGTCTTGTCATTGTTGTAACCTTTCTTCAGCTCTACATATCCCTCTTTGAATTCTTCATTGTTTACTAATGAAGCAAAGGTATCAGTGAATGAAAAGTTGTTAGAGTTGCGTTTATATGTTGAATCGTCCATTACAAGATAACATTTACTATAAATGCTATTTACTTTTATGGACTATTTTCAATCTTTAGTAAATGACTTCGTTGAGGTATGAAACTGAATGTCTGATTACACGAATGTCAAAGTTTGTTGAATTCTGGTCTACTAGATATGGGAACTGGAATGGAAGCAATCCTCTTGTCGTATTTCCAACCTCAAGATCTATTCCAACAAAGTCTTGTCCATTGACTTGCTCTAAGTTTGACCATGATGCAAATGACAAGCCGTTTCGTATTACATAGCGGTCAGTAAGCTTGTCATGGCATATTGTCCGTATTCTGCTTATTCCTTCAATCTTGTAGATTTCATTAAGAAGGTTTTCAATGTTTACACCTTCACCTAGACGGTTCTTCAATGGATCAAATGCAGACACAATTGTGTTTCCAACCATCTTTATGATTGTGTTGTTTGCATAAACTACATTGTCATTCAATGTCACTTCAACATAGTTCTCAATGTTTTCACTCTGCTCTCCATTGTTGTTGCGTATCTGGTTTTCAACACTGTCGCCATATCTTTCAGGTCCAAATATGTTGTCATTGGCGCAAATCTTGTACTTGACGATTATTGGTGGGACAAAGATTGGCTCATGAGTAAGGTCTTTTACAAGGATCAATGAATGCTTGTAAGTTTCAATGACTGAACTATCTGTTGCAAAATCTAGAACCAATGATGTGTTTGTAGAAGTGGCATCTGATGGAATAGCTGTCCAAAGATAGATGTTGTTTGAATCTGCTGGATCAGTGTACTTGTAGTATTTGACAAGCTTCTCAGGACGTAAGAAATATCTTGGGTTGTTTATCTCTTTGTTTGATCCAAGCTCATACAGCCATTTGTAGAATGTAGACATGTACTCCCAGTTGTTCATGCATTTGACATCAACAAGTCTAGATTTCTTGAAGTGCCTGCTCTTAAGGTAATATTCATAGTCGCCTTTAGTGACAAGCCTGTTTCCCATTCTGAACCATGCTGGAGCATTCTGGCGGATCTCATCGACGGTCTCTTCATCTTTTGGCTCAGTGGCTACAGATATGTTTGTGACTTTGATCTTTCCGGCATTCAGCTCTTGGACTGAAGTCATGAACTTTTCATCTTCTTGGCCAAAGATCTTCTTGCAGAAACCATGGCTTCCTGTAAGCTTGAAGTTCCTTAAAACTTCTGTTGGGAACTTAAGGACTGCATTTGTGATTTCTCCAATGTCTAATTCAGTGTCAGATCCATTGCTTTCCATGTAGATGACATGGATTCTGTCACCAGGCTTCAATTTCTTGCCATTGTAGCCATCGCCAAATGAAATGACATATGTCTTGTCTTCATTCAATCTCAATGAAAACACTGGATCATTTGTTCCAAAGATATGGTCAGTCATTCGTTGAGCTTTGAAGATTGGACCGTCATTTGGTATGAATGGCTCTACTGTTCCATCTTCAGATTCAACAAAGACGTCAATGAAGCCGTGCCCAATGAAATCATTTGTATCTGTATCAGATTTTAGTCCAGTAAGGACAAAGGTCTCAAATGGCGTGCCCGCGGCGGTGAAGACGTTAGAATACGTCCTCCAGACTCCATTGTAGAAATTCATTGTCACAGATTTCGTTGATGGAGATATCCCATTGTAGAAATACATGTGCTCTCTTGCTTGGACATCTAGGAACTTCTCGATGATGTCATCTGTGCTTTTCAAGAATGAAGTCTTGTCTATTGAATAGTAGATCTTCTTTCCATTCTTGTCTACTTTTCCAGTATCTACATAGCAGTATGATGGGATCTTAGATATCTGAGAAAAGTCTCCTTCAAGCTTCATCAAAGCTGTAGCAGGCTGCATTCCATGTGGCATATAGCCCAAGAATTGGACTAAACGGTTCATATTTTCATAGAACTGGGTGTCTGAAAACATTGATTCAGCTGCAGCTGTATTCAAATTGTAAAGCATTGTCTGTGCCATATATGAAAAGATATCGATCAAAATTGCAAGATTAGATCCTTCATATATCTGGTCTGTAACTGATTTGTCTTCAGACAGTTTACGTGTAATCAAATCCTTTATTGAATACGCATTGAAAGTCAAAAAATCAGTGTTCTGTCTAGTTGCCATAGCTTAATGAAATGATAATATTACTAATTACTTTTCCATTGCACTATGAAAAAGACAAAAAAAAAAAATAAGAGCAAAACTCTTATTTTAATAAATGACCTCGGTTTGATATTGTTGGTCAGGCAGTCCATCGACATGCCATATCATCTGTATTCCAATCTGGTTGTGCTCTGTATCACTGACATCTCCGATCCTAGAAAGCTTGTCAATGATGCATCGAGGCTCCCACTTGGCGATCATCATCTTTATTTCAGCAATGATCTGCTCTTCAGTATATGATCCAATCTGGTTGTAAAGAAGCTTCTTCAATTCATTGCCAAATTCTGGCTGGATGATTCTTTCTCCTTTAGTCCAGTGGAAAAGATTATGGACAGCGCCTTTGACTGCATTTACGTCGAACTTCCTAGAAACTCTGTATTTCCCACGTATATGGTCATTGTATGGATCCCTGTTTTTGTTAAGTCTCCACCTGTTGTCTGCAGTCATAGACAAATCAGCATAAGTCCATCTTTTTGTTCTTACAGACTTAGCTGGATCATTTAAGTTGAAAATCTTGTTTGCCATTGATTCTAATTACTTTTATGATGGCAAGCTAGAATTCAGCTTTTTACTAGCGTTTTGAAGTGCAGTAGTCATTGACTTTGCTTTAGAAGCTAGATCACCGGTAAGGTTTCCACCTTGTTCTTTTCCTAAGTTCATGGCTTTCTTAGCTGCATCAGCAGCAGTGTTTGAAAGATTGATTCCATTTTGCTTTGCTGCTAGCTGCAAAGCTTGTGATATTGCACTATCAGTTTCATTCTTGACTATCTTTTCTGCTATCGATGGAAGCCCTTCAGGAAACTCCAATGCTGAATCAATAGAACCTCCTAAGCTTCTGACTGCTCCAACAGTGTTCCTTCCTAGCCATGAAGTCTGCATTGCTTCAGCACTTTCTCTTTGTGCATTCTCTCTTTCTGACCCAATATGCTTAGCATATTGCTCACGCATATAGTCGATCCTTGATGGATATCCTTTCAATATGATTCTGTCTTTTTCTTCACAGCCAGGAGTTGGCTCAATGATTGTCTCACTTGCAAGGCATATCTTCAGCTGGTCAATCTCAGCTGAGAGCTTGTCCATTACAAATTTGTCATCTAATGATGGACCAAATGCATATTCATAGATAGCAATTATCTTGTTGATGAGAGACCTTACGATTCTTTCTATCATGACTTTGAAATCTTTCATCAGCTGCCATATTGACGTAGCTAGCTCCTTTGCTGAATCAATGAGGTTCAATGGAAATGCTGCATCTGACAGCCCTAAGACATCCATTATCTTCTTGACTAGCTTCCAAAGTGTAGCAACGCATGAAATCAAGAAGTTTATCAGAAGCATTGGAAGCTGCTGGATGACAGACTGGACATCTTCTTTTATGTCATTTATCTGAGACTTGATCTCTGGCGGAATCTCATACCACTTATGGTCTTTTTCTTTCTGGTTTGCAGAAAGTTCATCTGGAGAAAGCTTTGCAGCAAGCTGGCTCATTGCAACCATCTGGTCCATGATTTCATTCATGTCTCCAATGATTGGAACTTCTGGCATTGCAGGAATCTGTACTAGTGGCATCAGCTTTTCAGAGAAGTCTGTGACCATCTTCTGAAGCTCAGACATGATAAGGTTTGGATTGAATGCTTCACCAATCTGGTCAATGTCTCTTCCTAAGGCGAACTCCATCCCTTCAAGGATCTTGTTTATAGTAGTCTCTATAGACAAAGGAAGATTCATCAGCTCTCCTTTGTTGTATAAGTTCAAAGCATTCCCGCGTTGGAGCTTTGTAAGGAGAGCTTGGTCTTGACGAAGCTGCTCTTCAAACCAATACATCTTGTCATCTAAGACACGGATCTTAGCAAGGTCTTTGCTAGAGTCAAGCATGTCTTCAGTGTTGTCGATTGAAGTGAACTTCTCCTGTATTTCTTTCTCTACTTGCTCTAGCATCTCTGTGCCTGCTGCACCAGCTGGCTCTTTGACGCTTGTATCTGTTTCTTCTGCCATTTAAAATTCCTCTTTCTACCATGCTATGACTGGCCATCCCCAGAGGCCATCAAGCTCAACTTTCTTATAGCTCTTCAAATAAGTCTGGCCAATAGACTGAGATGTTATTTCTCCGGCGGCTTTCAATTCGATGTTTCCTGTGCTGTTCAGCTTTATCTTTGGTGCTTCAAGCTCAAGAGCAGTATTCTCTGCTTTCAGCCTCAATGTCTCATAAGCATATATCTCAATGTTTCCATCTTTGTCTATTCTTATTTGGCCTTGGGTGACTAACTTCTTAAGTTCATCTTTAGCGGTGTCTAATTCAGCAGACTTTGCTGCAATTGCATCTTGCTGAGCTTTCATTTTGCTGTCGAGCTCTGCCACTGCTTGCTGGTCAAAGTCTTTTGTTCCAGCTTTTGACTGAAGCTCTTCCATCTTTGACTCCATCTCGTGGTAGTCGTTCTCAGCATTCTCTACTGCGCTCTGAGCAGAATTGACTGCATTCTTCTGACGCTTAGTGAAGTTGTCAGTCTGTATTACAATGATGTCTTTGTCTTTGTGTATTGAAATTCCAGCTTTGTAGTATCTGAAATACTGCTGGTTAGGATAGTTCTCAGTCGCTGCTTTGCCCTGTTCTTCTTGGACTTTTGTCTGAAGTTCTGTCTCTTTAGCATAAAGAGCTTGAAGCTCACTGTCAGCTTGCATCTGTCCTCTAGATGCACCTGCAGTCTTCTCTGCAATCTGCGCTTGGACTTCTGCTAAGCTGTTCTCCGCTTCTGAGACATTTACAGTGTTTGTTGCAGCTTTTACTTCATCAGATGTAAAGCCAGTCTGTGAATTGAAATTGTTCAATGGTCCAGATCCGCCCAATGTAGAAGCAAAATATACAGGAAGGTTCTGGTCTCCATTCTGGAAAAAGCACCAGACTATTGCATTCAAGTCTGGGTATGAAAAAGCGCCATTTCCTACACCTTGTGCATCTGTCTGATATCCAAAGAGAAGTGGAGCTGCTTGCTCTGCTGGTGGCAGCTTCTCCGGAGAATTCATATATTCTTCAGGATAGACTCCGGGAATCCAAATTTTACAGAATCCATTCTCTAGATGCTTTAAAACTTTACCTCTATAAAACCCATATTTTTTGTTTGAAGCGTCTTCTGTTGTCACATTATACTACCCATCTATTATAATATACGTTTTTCATCATTTTGGATCCAGCGCAAAATTTCTTACAAGGACTAAGTTCTCAGTATATGATGGCTGGACTCCTGCATCATACTTTGGACAGATCTTATGCCTAGACCTAGCAATGAAATAGAATCCATTGAACTGTGCCAGCTTTATACGCAGTTCTTCTTTCTCTTCAGAATCTTCAAAGTCTGCAAACTGAAGCATGTTGTCTAGAGTTATAGTGAATCCTGTTCCTGCTGTATGGACTACATTTCCATCAATGCTAAGGATCAATCCATTGTTATGTATGAAGTTTTCTATGAATTCTTTATAGAGCCAATAATCGTTGTCCCATTTTGTAGTTTCATGGTTGTATTTCCATAGATTAGTCTCTGATGGTGTGAAAAACCGCTGGTCTAGTTCTTGGAACTTGTCAATGACTCCTAGCTTTTCAATCTGCCCAGTCATCATCTCATCTCTAGAATTCTGCCTTTCTAGAAGGCGTTCTTGGGTAGTCTGTGAATTTTCATTGTTGAAATTGTTTGAATAGATGTCATAGTTCCAAACTGAAGTGTCAAACAATGATTTCTGAGCATCAAGCACGGATTTCTTCACTAATGTTCCTAGGCCGGCATCTCTGTTGAGAAGCATCTGCTCGAAGTTAGACTTGAACAATGACAAGAAGCCGGATGGTTGAGAAACAGTCTTGAATGTCTTAAGGTCTTTGATGTCAATCAGTTTGAAAAGATTTACATTTGGATCATAGATGATGAATTTAAGCCATTCATCTTGGACTTTATCATACATTGTATGGCACAAGACATAGTCTACTGCAGTCTGGACTGTATCTCCATGCTTTGTAGCATAGTCTAAGAAAAGCTTGTCTTTCGTCAGATTGATGACATTTTCAAATGACTTTATGTCTATTGGGACATTGATGCTTGTAAGGAGTTCTTTTATGATTTCATATGGATTTTTCCTTATGTCGCCTTTTTCTGCGTCATAGTTAGAATAGAAGATGTCTGCAATGAACTTGTACCAATATCTAGAGACAAGCTCTAGCTCATATGTTATCTTCTCTTGTTTCCTTCCAAGTATCTTGTAGTTCTTGATGGCAAACTCATGGACGAACTTCTGGTTCTCTGCTTCGACGTCTTCTAGCATGGCATTTCCATTGTCGTCATTTCTGCTTTTCTGGTTTATGGCGACTTTCAGCAATGAATATGGAAATCCTAAGATCTTTCCAATCTGGCCAGCTTCATCTGTGTATGTCAGCTTTCCTGTGATGAGAAGTGTATTGATCTCATTGACATATTGGAATTCTTCAACATTGTTGTTGTTCAAGATGAAAAATCCATCTTTGAGCATTGGATTAGCAATGACTGCATTGAAACTATAATATCTTCCACCATGCTGGAAGACATTCTGAGGACTTAGATTTCCAATGTCATTTGCCATGTTTAAGATTCAAGTTGGTCAATTATTCTTGTCACATATGAATTGTCTAGATAATAGACAGTTGTCCCTGCTGGAATTATGTCAAAAGCATTCTTTGCATCAATTCCATTGAGTTTCATCAGCACCCAGAAAAGACGAGTAGTCTTATACAGCTTGTATGATATGAGCGGCCAATGGATGTCATGGTCAACTGTGTATTTCTTAAGGTTGTCAGTGCTTACATTCAAATAGATTGTAGAATTCAAATTGAAGACAAAATTGTTCCTTTTGTCCTTATAGATGTTGAACATGTTGTCAAGGTCTGTAAATTTCCTTGTTTTGTTTTTGAATTCTTTTATTCTCATTTCATGAAATTCTTTAGTTGTTCGAACATTGTTTCAAAGACAGAGTGGTCGACTGGTCCTTTTCCACCTAATGCATAATGCTGGACAGGATCAAGATTGTCATTTCTGAATCCATATAGGAAGTTGTTGAAGTTGTCTGGAAGGAGTGAAGTGAACTGAAGCTTCACTTTGTATGCATCAGGAATCTTGAAATATTCTCTTTGGACAAATATGTTAGCTGATGAATCAAGGTCACCTGATGTCTGTTTCAGCTGCGTAGCAGCTTGTTCTTGGGCTTCTAGCGTATTGATAGTGTTGTGAAGATTGTCAAGCATTTCATTTCTTTTATTTATGCTTTCTATTTTGTCATTTATTTGCTCTGACAGCTGATCTGCGTTTTCTGCCTGTTCTTCATCTCGTCTTTTCAATTCTACAGACTTTGTCCTGTTTGACAATGAAGCATTTCCAGCTTTCAATTCTGTAAGATTCAACTGCTGCTTTATTGCATCTAATTTGAAAGGATCAACATTATGGCTTAGCATCTTTGCTAAAGTCTGATTTCCTTCTACTATGGTGTCAACATCCAGATTTTGTCCATTGTCATACTGCTGCATTAGTCCTGCAGCAATATGCTGTCTCATGTATTGGTCAGCATCGCTGCTTTGCAGTATGCTTTCACCTAAAGTCTTAGAATCATTCAAATTAGCCAAACGATCATTAGTGTCTGCAAGTTCTGAAAGCCTGTAATAGTAAAGATTGTCTTTTTCTTCTTGTGTCATTTCTTCACCATTGGCTTCTTTTATCTTAAGGTCTACTGCATCTACATCTGACACCAATATATGGTTTTCTGGTATCATGCTTCTAAGGTCTTCAGATGACATCATGTCAAAACCGCCATCCATGCCTAAGCTTATGTTAAGGTTGTTTATTGTTTCATCTTTTGATTCTGTAGCTTCAAGAATTTCAGAATCAAGCGTGTCTAATTCATCTACTGTCTGCTGGAAAGCTTCTGTTTGGTCTGGCTGGTCACTAAGATCTACACCTAATGCTCCTTCTATTTTTGTTTCTGTCAATTCTCTGTTGTTTCTTCTTTTAGCATCTTCTATGTCTTTGTTCCATTGTTCTTTAGATTGAGAAAATGAATACATTGTCTCTGCTGGACGCTTGCCTGAAGATGACTCTACAATCTTATTGCATAGAAGATTGCTTGGTGTCCTAAATCCACCAACAGCTGTGCAAGAGAACTGCCCTTTGCACATGAAATATCTGTTAGCGCCTGGGACTTTGACATCATAGAGTGATGCTGGAGCTTGGACAAAACCATACTGAAGCCATCTGTTGTTTCCAAACAAGTTATGCAGCATGATATAGTTGTTAGCTGCACCTTCAGCCGTGTCATTTATCAATGTGAATTCAATAGAGAAGTCTAGACCTTTTGTTGTTCCATCTGGGTTGAATGATGGCATCATGTTGGTCTTCAATGTATTAAGACCAAGAATCTTTGAAGCTAAGCTTTCACCTTTCAAGCCAATGATACCAGCTGAGAATGCATCTCCAGCTCCCCATCCGTAGGTTCCATCTGAATGCATCAACGTATTATGTGAAACATTTATGTCAAAAGGAATCTCATAGATGTTTGTTGTCGTAGTAGTATTCAGCCTATAATATAGAAGGAATGGAGCATACAAGACAGCAAACTTCTGATCAGATCCAAATGGAAACTTCATGTCTTGGAAATGTTCTGGACCTAAACCAGCAACTACTGTCCTAAGTCCAATAGCTGAATCCATCGTCAATTCTTGGAACTTTTGGTTTATCTGATTTCTGATGTTCTGCATTCCTTCCCAGACTTTGTCTAGTGAGAATGTCTCTGCATTTATTTCAGATGCTGCTTCTTGTCCACTTTTGAATCCTGCACGGAATGCATCGATCCATTTGAACAGTTGAGTCAGCTTTGGATCTGGCATATATTCACGGATCTGCAAAGATGGAATATAGTTCAAGTATTGCTCTAGCTCTAACTTTGCTTTTTTCTGGTCATGAGTAAGGCTTATTCCAGAATCATATGCAACCAACTTACCTAGATTCTTTGAAAATGGAGTTATTATATTTGCTTTGTCAGAATGGCCTTTGAATGTAAAAAAGCCAGGATCGCTTTTAGGGACAAATGGAAGATATGATCTCCTTATGCCACTAGGAATTCCTAAAGTATCATTGATTGCCATAATTGTATCTAATTACTTTTTGGCATCAACTATAGGTGTTTTGCTAATCTTTATTATTTTTCCACCAGAAATAAATGAACCGTGTGCTCCAAATTGCTTTTCATATACTTGTCCTTCAACAGAAAAAATTTTAGCAATATTAAAAGGAGCAAATTTTAAACCAATGTTTTCTGCTTCTTTACGTTTCTTTTGACATATATAACAATCACAAGGACAACCTTCATCATAATCCTCAGAATGGTCGCGGAAGTATTCATAGAGGCGTTTCGATCCAAGTGAGAATCCTGAGTTGCCGACTAAGTAGTCGACTTTGTCAGGCGCTTCATCTTCTTGGTGGAATCCAAGCATCGAGAAGCACTTCCATGGTGCTCCTATGTAGTCATAGTTGAAGAATTCATTTGTCCATGCCGTTGGGTTCATCACGAGCGAATCAAACTCAAGCATCAAGACGAAATCTGTGTCGAAAGAATCAGCAAGCTTTTTGACGAAGAATGTGTTGTATTCCTTGACTGATTCGATTGTAGGAATCAGTTTTGTCTTTGGATTGAGGAACGCGATCTTTTCGGCATTTTCCTCTAGGTGTTTCGCTGCAGCAGATTCAAACTGCGGATTGCAGCACATGAGCATTGTTATTGAAGGAGGAAGATTATTCATTTTCTTCTTCTGTTGGAGTTTTCTCTTTTTGCTTTTGATCTATCAATGCAGCAATTGTCTGGTCTTGAGTCAAATGCAGCGCTTTAAGCTTTTGAAGAACTTGGAGAGAAAGCTTGCTCAAATCCATTCCCGTGTCAATTGACATGTCTAATGCTTCTTGCAACATTGCTTTGTCTTCTGTATCATTTTTAAGAATCAAATCATCTAGCATCTGCTCATTGAAGAATCCATCTGAAAACTTGATTTCTCCTAAATCAAATGATTCTTTCTTAGTCAAATCTATATTTCCAAAGTCTTTGACTACTTCATCAGAAAGGATATTCCTGTCTACTAGTTCTTTTGAAATTTCATTCAGCAAGAATTGTGATGCTTTTGGATCATTCAGCAATGCAATGAACTGGCTGACAGTGCTTTCTACATTTTCTGGTCCATTCTTCCTTATGTAATAAGTCAGCAATGCTTTCAACCTGTCATTTATTATCTTTCTAGCAAAGTCTCTTCTGTCATCTACTTTTACTCCAGACTTCAAAATAGAGCTTAAGACATTGAATGAAAGCTCTGAAACTAATTCATTGAAGTTCTTTGCATTTCCATTTATCATGAACAATTTCTTTTCAAATATGTCAGCATAGCTGCCAAACTGGTTTTCTTTATGCTTGTTTCCAAAGTCGTAAGTATCAGGCAGTATTATGTCTGCTTTTAAGTCTTTAAGTGTATCACCTGCAATATGTCCTCTGTCAAACACCCTTTTTTCTAGCTCTGAAATCTTCTTGTATTTCTGGTTTTCTTTCAAACTAAGGTCACTTACAAAGAATTCACTCCATAAAGTCTTTTTGCCAAAATTCCCTGATGCATATAGACCAAACTTTGAATATATTGGAGAATTTACATCGGCCAGCAAATCATATTGCTTTTTGAATTCATCAAGGTCTATGCTTCCATTTATATATCCTTTTGCAAGCTCTCGTATCAAATATGCTCTTGCAGCTCTAAACCTATGAGGGCTTATCCATTTTCCTTCTTTGTCTTTATAGTCAAAATGTGAAAGCTCTGAGTGTGAAAATGACAGCGGCTTGATTGTTGGCTCATAGTCTTTTTCTTTCAATCCAAGGTTTCCACTTGGCTCTTGAATAGTCTTTTGGATGCAATTCTGATATTCAGCATCTGCACCTTCAATAAGAGAAAAGACAAAGTTATACATCTCTACATCTTTCTCTGAGAATCCCCAGTTCTTTGCAAAAGTCTTTTCATCTATCTTTCCTGTCAGCAGTGCATATTTCTTTGTCTCATCGGCTCCTCTAGTGACCATGTCTGAATCTTTCATGTTCACTATTGGAAAGCTTAAAGGATTCTTCTTGATAGAAAACTTCGTATTAGTCTGTTCTACTCCAAGCTGCTCTTGCAAAGCATTCAAGTCTCTATATTTTTCTTGAGTCCTTGGAATAGGCTTATAATATCCAGTCATCCATGAATAAATTGGCTCTGCCAACTTTTCTCCAACATAGGCTCCAATCATTCCTGTGACAATGCTTGCTCCAGGAATTGGAATCAATGTTCCAGCTAATGCTCCAAGATAGCCTCCAACTGTAGCTCCTGCTAACTTTGCTACACCTGACCCTACAGTATGCTTCAGATTGTAGAATGTCTCTGACTTGAATATTTCTGGAAGCATAGAGACAAATGACACAAGCTCCATTATAGGTTCTAGATATGTATCATTGAACTGGTCGAACGTGCTGTCTAATGCTTCAAAGATGTCTCCATTCAGGATATCTTCAACAAGGTTGAAGATTGGATCAACATATTTTACTTTGAAATCTATGATTCTTTCATACAAGAAGTCTTTGAGGGCTAAGATCTTGTTGTAGAAGAACCCTATGATATAGCCTAAGATATATGCGCCCGGGCGTGTAGCAAAGAACGCAATGACAGACTTAGCTGTAAATCTTACTAGTGATGTCCTTTTAAGATATGAAAAGACACTCAAGATGTTCTTTCCAATGAAATGTATCAAATGGATTGTTCCTTTGAAGATAGAAATTGACAGATTCAAGAATGTCTTTGAAAATCCATACAGCATCTTCAAGACGCCTAATGCTATGTTCTTCGCCAGCTTCAGTGTGAATATTGCACCTTTTATGACTGAAATGATGATCTTAACTTCCCATTCAAGCTCAGCAGAGATGTTGCGCATGTGCTTTACTATAGCATTGTTCGACTGGTTTATCTGCTTTGCTGCCCAAGTCATCATGAATGACCCTAAGCCATCAATTGCTCGAAGTGCTCCTCCACAGATGTCTGAGAAGAATGTCTTTGTCGCAACGTGGAGGACTTTTCTTACAATGTTCTTCGTTATATAAAGTGGCCTCAAGATTTTAGAGTTCTTTATGATGTCAACAGACGCATAGTCTTTTGTCTGCTTTACATAGTACTCTTTTATCTTTGATTCTTCATGAAGTGTGTCAATATAAGCGTTTGGACTGAATCTGGAAATATTGAAAAGGTCAGGATTCCTTATCTTCTTTATGATGAAAGTATTTAGCTTTATGTATTTTTCAAACAGCTGGTTGGACTTAGTTATTGTCCTTGAAAAGTCTTTCTTGAATTTTCCAAGCGTAGATATGTCAAACTCACGTTCTACAATCTTGCTTCCATCATCAAGGTCTTTTGTCTTTTTGTCGCCTAAGTCATCAAGATTCTCTTTTTCAAGCTCATTCAGCTTTTGGATCATGAAAATCAGCTGGTTGATGTTCTTTGACACAGCCTTGATGTTTTCTGTATCACTGCTGTCAATCAGTTCTTTGATCTTCTCTAGTCCTGAATAGACTGATTCTGGAATGTCTTCTTCTTCTAAGTTCTCTGCAATCTTGTCTACGATTTCATCTACAGTCTTAGTTGAAAAATACTGCCTTATCTGGCTCTTTGCTTTTGGATCCAAGTCTTTGAAAAGCTTCTCAAAGAAATTCCTGTTCTGGCTGTCGATGTTCTTGTTCTGGTTCTCTATCAAAGCATAGAACACAGTATAGAGGAAGTTTGTGACATTCTTCTGCTCATCTGCAAACATGGCTATAGTGGCTTTCAAGTCACTTTTGTTGTATTCTTTAAGCTGATAACCTAATGTAGCTCTATAGTCCATTGTCTAATCACTTTCTATTCTTGAGGTTTCCAACCGGGATCCATGTCATTCAGTTCCTTTATTGCACTTAGAAGAACTAACCTTGTCTGAACATCTTTTTCTGCTCTCTCTTTCAATTTTTTCTCTATAGCTTCTACTGAAAAAGCATCTGAGTCTCTTATTTCCTCTAACTTAGTAATGTCTTCTGTAATTCCTTTCAGATTTGTTTTCTTACTTAGTTCAGCTATTGACATATTCAACACAGAATTCAATGTTGCTGCAGTAACTTGGCTTGGAGAAGATAAAACATTGATATTTATTGGGTTTCCATCTTTGTCAAACAAATTTGCATATGCTTGTAACGTGTTTAAAAATTTAGAATAACGAATAGTATCTGCTTTATTCAAAAATCCCATTACTATACCATATTTTTCTCCAATTGTAGTTTTGAACAAACTCTTATTTATGATTGTTGATCTGTCTATCAATGAATTTATCTTATTGATGAAGTTTAACTTTCCAATAAGCTCATGGATGTTCTTCAAGAAGAAATTAAAATATTGGACTCTAGCTTTGTCAGAACTTATTAACTGAATTGAAGAATCTTCATCTGAAATCTTGAAGACATCTTCATTCATTCCAAATTCTCTAATGACATTTGCAAAGTCATTGAACAGTGCTTTGCCAGTGAATCTCACTAAAGCTGGATTCTTTGCATCTCTTAAGATTCCAGGAACAAGTGCATCAGATGAAAATTCCAAATAAGTGTTTGTTACATTCAACCCCGTCGTATTTGCTGAAGAAACTATTCCAGAATTTGTCTTTAGAGTCTTGTCTACAGTCTCTAAAGTGTTTCTAGCTGAAACCATACTCTCTGTAGCTTGGTCGACAAACTGGTTCAAGAACTTCTCTATGTCATGGTGCGTTGCTCCAGTAGTGCTAGAAAGCTTTTGAAGCTCAATGCTGTTCCTGTTGAATGAATCTTGAAGCATCATATAGCTGTCATGGATGTCTTTGTCCATGTTGTTTATCTTTATCTTCAAGAACCTTAGATCAGCAATGTTTCCTGACTCTGCTCTCTTGAATGCATCTATGTATGAGTTTGCCATCAATTTTCTAAGATTGATGACTGTATTCAGAACACCAATGTCTGTAAGCTGCTGCTGCCATGTGTATGGCCTGTAGTACGTTCCAGCTTCATCTTCTATTCTTCCTTCACCAGTGTTCTCAAGGAAATGAGGAATATGAGCAGTCTTTATCTCTCCAAACATTGTAGAGTTCAATATCAAGTCTGCTATTGAGCCAAATGCTCTGTGGAAAGCAAAGACGCCTGGAAGGTTTCCTTTTTCATCGGCATGCTTTTCATAAAGCTGCCTGATTTCCTTCAACTTTGATGAAAGTTCTTCTATGACTTCTATCTCACCTGTAAGATGGGAAAACGCAGAATTCATCTTCTGCAGATCTTCTTCGGTTATGTCTAACCTGCTGCTTTGGCCAGAAATCTTCTTCTGTACTCTTCCCCATGTGTTCTTAAAGTCTGTTATTGAAATACCATAGATTGCCTTGAACCTCTGCTTTATTGTCAGCTTAGGATCATCTGGATTGAATGCTGGGTCTTGGGTATATCCAACCATGAATGCACCGGCGACAGCAGCACCCGCTATAGCTGCAGCAATTATCTTTCCTATTGCTCCAGCGAACTTGATTGATGATGCAGCTTTGACTGTCATTCCAACATTCAGCATTGATGTTGCTTTTCCGGCAATAAACAGATTCTTCACAAAATTTCCATTCTCAATGATAGGCAGTCCAAATGTCTCAAAGACATTGTTCAACCCGTTGATGACTCTTTTTGTAAAGACTTTGGCGAACATTGCTACGCTTATCAGTGTAGTGACTACCTTTCTTCCTTTTTCTACAATGCCTGCAAGTCGTGCTTTTCCTTTCTGGTAGAACTGATATGCTTTGCTGTTCTGGATTTTCTCAACTAGTGCTGACTTTGTCTCATTGAATTTCTTCTCAAGCTCTTGGACTAGCTTTGTCCTAAGTGATTTCCTTGTCAAGAAAGTATAGATATATCCAGTCGCATAGCCTAAAGCATATGCTCCTTCTCTAGTTACAAGGAATGCAAACAACGCTGCAGCAAAAGTCTTCTTCATCAGTCCAGCTACGAACTTGACTGCTTTTGCTGAAAGATTCAACACTGGCTTCAATGTTGGAAGGACAATATGCCTTACTAAGAATGAAACAGAATTTATGGCAAAGTTTATAGAAAATGAGACAACTTTCCAGACGGTGTTCAACGTGAAGAACAGAAGGTCTACAGCTTTAGACAATCCATAGCTGACTAGCTTCAATACTGGACCAAGGATCATTGCTCCACCAACTGCTAGCAACTTCAGTGTCTTTTGGACAAAACTATATGCTAGAATCTTGGTCTTGACTGCAACAATCTTGTCTTTTATCTTTCCAAGTATCTTGATTGGAAGTTTTATTACATTCCGTACTATCCAATTGTCTACAAAGATGAACCTTAAGACTTCTTTGACCTTCAAGAAGAATGGTCCATTCTTCACCCAAATTACACCATTCTTTATTCCACGTGTGATGAAATTGTTGACAAGGTGCTTTCCTAAGAACATTGTCAGCCGGACAGCGCGATTGTATGAGAGGATTCTTATTTTTCTTCCCATTCCACGGATGAACTTAGTTATTTTTCTTCTGTGGTTTTCAATTATGCCAGGAAGATACTTGTAGTCTTTTGAAAATCCAACATACGCTTTGTAGTATTTGTTGAGGTTCGTCTTGTATGAATTCATCAACTGGTTGATGTCATTTACATTCTTGTAGACCATTTCATTGTTAGCTGAAATAGTGCTGAAGAACGTTGACTTCAATCGAGTCTCTTCTGCTTTAAGACGGTTTATCTCAGAGCGGCTCAGTCTGTTGTTGTATTTGATCTTAAGCTTGAGCTTTCTTACTTCAAGCTGATATTTCTGGAATTTATAAAGGAGCAGTTTCTTCTGCTCTACAAGCTCTTCTTTTGCGTTGTTCAGAAGAGTGATGATGTTTGCAGCCTCTTTGTCACTGTAAGCAGAGAAGATTTCTTGAAGAGACTTGATGATGTCTGCTTGAAGGACACTTATCTTGTCTATCTTCTCAGAACCACCGTCTGACTTCAGCTCTTCTAGCTTTTTGTCTATCCCTTCAGTTATGTCCTTTATGAACTTTTCATGTTCATCTGCTGCATAGCTGTTAAGATATTCATAGAAGATGTTGAACTCGTTCAGAATTGTGGCCTTGAGGCGCTTAAGCCGTTCTTTGTTGTCATCAATGAAATTGTTATTGTATAAGACAATAATTTCATTCAATGCCTCTAAGACTTTCTTGTTGTCCTTAGAAGCAGTAGTCTTAGAAAGAAGTCTTTCTAGAGAAGCCTTTGTTAAAGGAATCTCTTTTATATCTTTTCCAAGTTGTCCTTCTGTTCCGACTGGTGCTTCAGGCATAATAATTACTAATTACTTTTTTAGTAATTTTTAAGCATCCTGCCGCACAGTCTAATTTATGACATTTTTCTTGTCTGGCAACTTCATTATGTTCAAATAGTCTCTTAGATTGATAAGCTGCTCAATCAATGTATTCTTGCCATTCTTCATGTTGTTTTCCTCATCTTCAATCTTCTTAAGAAGAGTAGTGAGGAAATTCTGGAAGTCCCACATCGTCATAGATTCCTCTATTTCATATGGGTTTATTCCACGCCTTAGAAGCAAGAACATCTCGGCTTCAATTATCCACCTGTAGAAATGGCGGTCTAATTGGCCGATCATGTAAAAAAATCAGCAGTGTTTCCTATGCCTTCAGATGTCTCAGCCCCGCATTGCAAGCATTTCCTATAAGCAAATGCTTGTTGGACTTTGTCAATGAAGTTTGATGAGATATATTTCATCACACCAATCTTGTCATTGAAGATGATGTTCTGTGGGAATGACGCTAGAAGCTCTTCAAATTCTGCATATGAAAGCAATGAGAAATCGACAATAGTCTTGTCATCTTTGTTCTCTTTGTCAATCAGTTCTACTTTTCTGATATAAAGGTTGATGTATTCAAGAGAACCAAGGTCATCTAGAGCTTGAATTTCTTTGTTTGAAGCTCCTTTATACTTTCTTGCATATTCTTTGTAGAACTGAGAGACGGACCTTACAGTTGGATAGTTGATTGTGAAATTGTAGATGAAATTGCTGTCTTCAACAGTATAAGTCTGGTCAGTCAAATCAAATTCATTGAGCTTGTCAATGATCTCTTGGAAGTCAAGCTCATATTCATTTTCAGCTCCACATTCTTTGCACTTGAAGCTGACTTTGTTCAAGTCATAGTTGTTCTGATAGAGCTGCATCAGAATGCGCATTCTGTCAAACTCTGTCATATTGTAGATGTCAAATGTATGTGACTTTACATAGTCTTCAATGTATTTCTTCTGGAAGTTAGAGCAGAATCTTTGATATTCAGAAGAACCTTCTACTAAGTCTTTGTGGTTTTGCAATTCAACATCAAGAGCATCAGCGACTGAAGATTTTGCTTCTTGCCTGAACTGCTCTGGATTTGCTTCAAGGCAGAGCTGGTTGATGATTGCGCATTGCGTATCATAGACAATGTCTCTTCTAGTCTCATTCTCGATGATAGTCTTTGAAAGTTTCTTCTGCTCTGCAACTGAAACTTCCCTGAAATTCACCTCTCTCTTCAAAGAATTGACATAGATGACATTCAGCTTTGTAGAGAATTTCTCTTTGAAAAGGTTCTTGATTGAATTTGGATTTTTTATAACTTGTTCTGCCATGATAGATTGCAATTACTATTTTTTTATATTATACAATTGTCCGAATAGCTTATACCCGAACAGTTACTATTTACTTTTTTGCAATATTTTAAGTTTCTGGCTAAAATAGAAAGTAAATAGTAAAAATACAATTTTATAGAATCATGGCATATAAGACACTTCTTCAAATACCAAAAATAACAAATGATTTAATTGAAAGCAATGGATTAGACTTAGCTTCAGCATGCTTGTATGGAATCTTACAAGATGATTCTGGATCATGGGACAGCTACAGCTTTGATATGCCATGCATAGCTAAATATGTCAGTGACTACTTCAATCTTCCTATTGTCCAGATGAAATCTGAATTAGGAAAAGCAGATGAGCTTGCTAAAGAGTTTGAAGCAATGAAAGCTGGTTGGAACCTTGATGTCTCTAACACTTTAGCTAAAGTAAAAGACATTGAACGGCTTGAAGAAGTACGAGAAGTAGTAGAGCAGATCTATTCTGACATAATGCTTTTCTCCGGCGACACTGAAGCTGGAAGAGCCGTCTTGACAAGATTGACTGAAGTAGAGAACAAAGTCAAAGAAAATTCAGCAGCTCTTGAAAAGATATTGAATCCTGACAGTGATGAGCCAGCAATAGCAGATGATGAGTTTGATGAAACAGCTGACATTGATGCTCCATCTGGAATGATAACGCTTGGAACAAACAACTTGACTGAAGGAATGACAAAAGTCATCAACTCAATGTACACTACGACAAACTTCAGCCAAGACTGCATTAGATTTGATGCTGATGGTGCTTCTTATCGTACTAGTGATGGCCAACTAAGTGACATCTATACAGCTAAAAAAACTGACTGGTGGAATGACCGCGTCACATGCTTTGATTCAGGCCAAGGAGTAGAACAAGCTTCAGATTTGAACACTAACGACAACCAGACCATAGGAATCAGGGGCGCTATAAACATCTACAGCGGCCATTTGAAATATCAGTGCGTCCAAGGCTACAATGAAGAAAATGAAGATGGAACGCCTGACACTAACAGCGGCGTTTCAAAATCAAAGATAAAATATATGCTGTCTGGTGAAGTTGTCAAAAACTGCATTGCCAATTTCTATCTTTCAAGACTATGTCCTACAAGATATATGAAAGACACTAAGCCTTTGTATTGCCATTTGAACATCAATGGAAATGCAGTCTATTCTATAAGAAAAGATGACTATGACAGCCATGACAGCAATCTGCTGAATCAGATTGGAGACATCGAATACAGATATCCAATGTTCTACAATGCTTATTCTGGATATCTTTCAGCTGGAACAAAGTTCAGCATTCAAAACACTGTGACAGTTGACAACTATCTGCAAGTCGCAGCAGCAATAACTAAGAATCTGTCAGATCTTTCTGCTGACTTGAGCGCACATGGATTCACGGTTGGAAACAGCCATCGTATGACTGCTCCTTTTGGATATATAACGACTGAAGAGCTTGACCTTCCAATCATCTACACCTACAAGCTCATCTACCACTTCTCTGACTGCAATGGTGACTATTTTGATCCTGCTCCAACAATTGAATATGAGTATGATGTCAATGACAACAACGAAAGCTATGTCTCATGGCCAGTTGGTGATGAGCTATACAACCTTTCAGCATACTCATATGAAGAGACAAAAGAATATAAAGCTGGAAGTTCTACATTCACGATCAACAGGCCTACAAACTCAACCCTTGTCTTGAGATTGAACCAGATACTGCTGTATGGTGAAAGCCACAGCAGATGGAATGATCTGACAAATGATGGTTGGATGGACTTGAGAGAAGCTGCTTATCTTGAAAATCCAGAAGGTGAAGAAGATCCATATGGTGCATTCATAAAGCTGAACTTCAAAAGAATGAAGAACTATGTCTTTGATGCTCCAGACTATGACCAAGTCAAAAAGAACATCTGCTACACTGTGACAAGCGACAAATCAATTGAAGTGACTCTAGACAAGATAATTGGAAATGTCGTCCATGTTTATTTGAAATACAAACGCCCAGAAGAATAAACTAAAAACCTCCACAAAAGTGGAGGTTTTTCATTAGCTTGTCCGCTCCCAGAAATAAATTGGGATATAGAATGGCCGATTGTCAAATTCTACTTCTGCAGTATTTTTAACTGTATTTTTTACAGTTTTTCCACCAAAATTATAGTTTTGGCTAGTAGTTGCCATTCTTCCTTTTACTTTATCTCGTAAATACCAAGGAGAATACCCCGGCCTTGATGCTCCTTTAGTATTATGATATGTTGTTTTAATTTGGCATGTTATTGCATTTCCACGCTTTATATTTCCATGTCCGCTGAATGAACCACCACCAAAATCGTGCTTATGCTTTGGCAATCCAACTTGGTCTTTTGTCAATTTTATAAAATCTTTTCCATCATTGTTGCTTGATGGTATTCCATAGCTTACTCCTGAACCTGCACCAACTATAAATCTTTCACTTGCAATCATTTTCCATGTTCTACCACCAAAACGATTTTTAACTAAAGCTTGTGATGAAAGTGATGTAGCTACTACCATTCCTGTATAACTTGGCATTTTACCAAATATAAATAAAGAACTTAATAAATTGTTATATGCTGATGATAATGCACCTTGTGCTTTTGCCAAATATGTTATTTGAACTAAAGACTTATCATATATGATATTTTCTAAAGAACAAGATATTTCTGATTTAAAACTCCATTGGCCTGAAATTTCATAATTTCCACGAATAAAATTTTTAATATAGCACTTTGAAATATCATCCATGCTCATTTTAGCTGATGAATATGTGTTTTTAGATATATAATCAGCATCTAAAAGATACAATGAACTCAATATATCATCTGCTAAAACTGCAGTAAAATCATGAATGTTTATATTTTTTACCATTTAAAGCACCCTCTTCCAAATATAGAAACATTGATATTTTGGTCTATTATTAAATGCTTCTTTTGCATCTTCTCCGTATGGCATTGATTCTGTATTCAATGTAACTGTTGAAGAAGAATGACAGCCGGCATTCGTAGGTGGAGTTACATTGACTAAGAATTTTTTTCCACCATGTCTTCCAAATGGAATACTTTCAGGACCCCAGTTTGGATCATAAGTCTTATAAGAAACTTTAGTAGATTCAGCACCAACAGAACTTGAAACTGTATGATTATGTGATGGTATTGCACCTTGCATTGACAACAGTCTCCAATCAGAATTTATAATATTGCATGGGTCATCTATTGCATAAGATGAATGATTTCTTTCACTTCCTGGTTTTGCACCAGCAATGAAAGCTGAAGCATAATCTTGAACCCACTTGACACCGCCATAGATACTTATAACTTTTTCTTCTGTATCTAGTGTTGAAAACAATCTCATTCCAACATAGCTTGGAAGATGAGGTCCATGATATATAAATGTACTTAAATCATCTAATAGCTTTATAAACCAGTCATAAACTCCATCAACAGTTTCTTTAGTTATTAAAACTGTTGGTTTTTTAATTGCAATATTTGTTACTTCTTCTGCTTTATATGTGTTGCTATACAATATTGGTGATTTTATAAAATTCCATGATCCATATATTTCAGTATTTGATTTTAATAATTCCTTTTCAATATATGTAGACAATTCATTTACTGTTGATTTATAATTGTTCAATTTATCTGTGAGTAGAACTAAATCATCATTTTTAATGAATTTCTTGTCTTCTTTCCTATTAGAATAAGAAAGGCCTGACAAATCTGTTATTTTTGTATGAAACAATCTAGCCATATTATGATATTCTTTTCCACATATATAATCCAAAATACTTTGGACGCATTTTTATTGATGTTTTAGCATTTATTTCAGTGCTGTTATTCAATCCACCTTTTTTATATCCAATGTTTACACCTATACCCATACTTCCTATAGAAACTGTTCCAAATGATGTTCTAGGATCTGCTGAATTTTCTATATTTACTGCTTCCAGTTTATTCCATTCTTCACGTGATGGTGTATGTTTTTCAAAATATGGATTACCACCATTACATTCTGAATTAGAACATCTTCCTTCTATATATCCGCTGCCATCATTATAATCAAGTGAAATTGTATGACCGCATTTTGGACATCTGCAACTGAATTCACCACGAGCTTGAAGTGAATTATTCATTGTACTTCTTGTTTGTGGTATTGATCTAGCAGTTCTGCCATATCCGCACTGAGCGCAATATCTTGTTGATGCATCAATATCTGTCTGTATATACGTTTCATTTCCACATTCTGGACATTTCTGAGCATTTGCCCATATTTCTACTTCTTTTTTCTCAGCTGCTGTTAGATTTCCTCTATTTTCATATCCAGATTGTGTTTCACTATGATCTTCTCCTTCAGATATGCTAAAATTATTTTCTGTTTGCGTATCAGCTATTTCTCTATTAGAATCATTTAAGTCATAAGATTGTTGCACCTGATTATCTATTTCTGATCCTACATTTACAATTTTTCCATTGAATTCTACTTCATCTGGAATAACTGGTTTATTGTCTACATTTACATTCCAATCATTGTTAAATTTTTCAACAGCATCTTTTACTGATTTTGGAAAATTTTTATTGTTGTTTAAAATGCTTGTTGCTTGTTGACTTAAACCAAGTGCAGCATAATTTGGAATGTAAGAAATGTTTGGAATTTCAATGTTTGATGTATTTGCAGCCCTAGCAAAATTTCCCCAATCAAAATGAAAATCATACTTTGTTAATGGAACATCATTTATAGGATTTAATATTGCTGATTCTGGAGTAAGTTGAATATTAGATGTTAAATGTGGTGTTCCAAAACTTCCCCAATCAAAATGAAAATCATAATTTGATTGTGGAACTTCATTTAATGGATTTAATATTGATGATTCTGATGTCATTGCATCTTTAGCTGTGGATGTTGCTGTTCCAGCGGCTGCTTCTCCTGCTTGAGAATATAAACACCCTCCTACAATCAATGCTGAAGCAATAGCTAATATTTTTGCTCCTAACAAAATATTAGATATTGCACTTGCTGAAAATTCGGTATGATGCTTTAAAACTTTTCCTGATAAATATGCAGCAAGTCCAGATGATGCAGATGTTACCATACCAGCAGCAACACCAGCCAAAGTACCACCTGAAACAAATGATATTATTACACCAAGAACCGCTAATGCGACTATACTTACAACACATGCACCTGCAATCAAATAATCATGAAGTCTGCTGTGTCTTCTATGTGCTCTTCCTCCTCCAGATCCAATAGGAACTGTCCAACCACCTGTACTAAATGTTCTTGAAACAGAACAACTTGACATGTCATGTGAATGGAAACATACAGGAGACTGCTTGACAGTCAACTTTATTGTATCATTTCCACCAATAGCATTGAACTTATAAGAATTCATCAAATCATTTGCACCAACAAGGCATTTGTTCTGGCAAGTCAATTGCCAATTGTTTCCACCATATATCTCTTTTATTTTTGCTTCACTTCCAGATGATGATGTAACAATCATTCCAACATAGCTAGGAATATGTGGATGGTCAATGTCATAAATGTAGTTTGAAAGCTCAAACAATTTTTTCAATGCTTTTTCATACATACGGTCTACATACCATTTTGTAGCAGCAGATTTACTACTGATGTTTCCTGTAAGCATGTAGTTTGTAGTTGTTGGATTTATCCTAAAGTTCCATTTTCCAGAAACAGATTCATCTTTCTCAAGCATCCTTTGTCTTATTTGGGTGCTTAATTGAGAAATAGTTGAGTTATATCCTTCGTATGGATAGTCTTTGTCAATTCTCTTTGTGTATTTGTTCTTGTAGTTTGGCCTTACAATCAACAATAGATCATTTGCTACTACATCTTTATCTGGTGGTAGATCATAGATTGTAGAGTTTTCTATATGGTTTATGTTTAAAAGAGAATCTTTAGCCATGATTAAACTGCATATGTCTGTGTTAGTTCTTCAATGTTTGCTGACTGGCTAGCGCAAATTGCATTTATGATGATCCATTCAGCTGTCTTTACTGGAATTACTCCAATTGTAGCATGCATTTCGTTGTTTTCAATTGTCTGGACAGTATTGTTTGTCTCATCACAGACAACATCAAACTCTTTTATTCCACCCCTGTTCTTGATGTCTGTCAAATATTCAATCAAGACATCTCTAAATCTGTTTATCTGAGCTGTAGTCAGACCTTCATATTTGAAGTATTTTCCAATCTCCCTGACATCTTTCTCTATCATCAGCATCAAGCGGCGGACATTGATTCTGTCAAGAGCAGTCTTTTCTTTCTGGAATGTCTTCTGCCCCTCAAGAGTTATTCCATCTAATGGATAGCTTATAGCATAGTTCCATCTTCCATTGTAGATGACTTCTGCTTCTCTTGGGTTTGGAGTGAATGCGACATCAAAGGCATCTTCTATGACTCCACGTGTTATTCCAGCTGGAGCATGCCATGGAGCAAACAATCTGTCTGTATAGATGAACTGCCCGACGGCTTTGATCGATGGTGGACACCAGAAGAAGTCTCTAGCTGTATCATCATATACATAGAACCAATCGCTGTAGCCGCATGAATATGAAGAGTTGAAAGCCGTCATGTATTTCACTCCTGGAAGAATTGTGTCTTTTATCGTATTCCTAGGAGCAGTCTTTCTGATGATCTTTCGGCTTCCGCTGATGCAGAAATGCCTTGGTCCATCTGCAACAAATATGCAGTCTTTTCTGACATTCTTAGTGAAATTGTCAAATCTTTCAATGACTCTTCTCCAAATGCCAGTGTTTCTGTCAGTGACAAAATTGAACTTTGTCATATAGATTGTAGATGTTGGGTCAAACTCAATAGGAACGTCATCAACAAGGTATTTCTGCTCTGTTGTGACTTCTGTATCAACCATCGTATGGACATACTGAGCGATGTTTGAGACACCGGCATCAGCTATAATGTCAATTCTGAACCTGTTTGGATCTTCTAGATTCTTGAATGCAATGTCCATTGGCTTCAAGATTGAAGTATTTACAGAAATGTTCTTTTTGCAATCTTCAAGGTAGAAACCAAGAGAAGTAATTGTCTGATTTCCAATGTAGAAGATGTCGCATCTTTCAGTTGCATTTGCTAGCAATGAAGGATTCAATATAGAATCATCAATGATTGTAGATCCATCTGTTCTGCCATTGATGGCATTTTTCAGTTCTTCTCCAGAAATTGAAACTGTAGCTGTGGCTAAGTTCCTGCTCAATCGATCACGTATTTCATTTACGCTCTCACGTGTCTCACCTAAAGAATTTGTCCTGTCAAGCTGTTTGTTCTCAAGAATTGAAGGGACTCTCACTTGGACATTTATTCCTTGGACATCTGAAGTCTGGATTCCATTTGCAAAGTTTGGAGAATCAAAGTTAGTAAATGGGACATTTGAGAACATATTGATGTATTGTGACCTTCTGTTCACAATGTTGTCAATGAAAAGGTTCTCATTTGTGACAATATTCTTTGCTTTGTGGTTCAATGAACCAGTAAATACTTCAACTGGGATAAAATTGATCTTATTGTTGTTTGCTGGATCAAGCATCATCTTGAAGACAACAACACCAATCTGCTTCAAATAGTCTTTTTCAAAGTTTCTGCTTGAAGCATAGCTGATTGATGGGAACAGCAATGCTGCAGTCTTGTTGACTGTATCGCTGTTAGTATTGTCTTCAACAATGTCAAGGTTCTGTGAGAATGTGGACAATTCGTCTTTCACCGTCTGTGTTGTTGGAAGATATTCATTTCCATATCCATTTGGAAGAGTCTTGAAAGCATCATGCCCAATAGCGCTGTATGATGACAAAGATTCAAGTGGAGAATCTAGCATGTACTGGTAGTATAAGGCATTTACTGCAGTAGTTATGACTGGGACTATTCCTAGATATTGGTAGATCTTGTTGTTTATAGCTTCAAGGTTGCTGTTTCTTCCATATCTCCTGCGTGTCATGTCAACTATGACAATGTCGCCTAAGTTTACTTTAGTATGCCTTGTAATAAGGCTGTCTAGCAAGTCCATGTCAATAAGTCCTGCATCATTTGACAAGACATTCAGTGATGATCCAGAATTCTGAGTTGGCTCTTTTGACTTGATTTCACAGACAAGCTGTATTGAAGGATCTAGATTGCTTACTTCTGGAATTCCAAGCTCATTGACAGTCTTAAGTTCTGTATTTTTGTAGTTTACATGATATCCAACGAAAGAATATTTGTCTTTTGAATTGTTGTCATATGGAAGTTTGCTAGCAAAAAACCTTCCTCCATGCTCAAAGACTGTCTTTGCAGTGTTGTAGAAATAGCGTTCTGCTTCATTTGTAGGATATCCATATGTTTCTACGAAATCTCGAAGTGACAAAACCCATTTTGTATCATAGTCATCGCCTTTGTCTGCAAAGCCAAATGCTAATGTCGTAGTATTGACTGCAGATCTGTCAAATGCACCGTACTGAGATTTGTCAATTTCATTAAGTTCAACACCTGGACTATTAAATTGTCGTGAAATCATGTCTTTTTATCAAAAATATTCTTAAATTCTATTTACTTTTAATAAAATCTTGAAACTAATGAAAATTTTTCTTGAAACTTAGTATTTTATAGGTATCTATATATTTATTAATAGTATTTAGAATCTGAATAAATATGAATCTTATATAGTACTTTATTCGCCGAAATAGAAAATCAGATTCTGTAAAATATTTCATGGACAAAGAAAAGCTAGTCTTAGCAGAAAACGATGAGCTGAACAAGATCATAGATGAGTTCAACTCAGATGTTCAAGTAACCGTTCAGAACATCAGGGAGAAAGCCCTGATGGTGTCTACTATCCGTTCTAAATGGCTTGCAAGATACATGAAAGAGAAAGAGAATCTAGAGCGCATCTCTGCTTTGAAAGCAAAAATATTGAAAGAAAAGGTAGCAAATGGAGCTAGCCAGTCTATTTTGAACCTTAAGTCTAAGGACATCATAGAGCAAAGTGACGACAAAATCCAGCGTCTGAACAAGCTCTATAAAATGACTCAGTCTATCATTGAGTATCTAGAAAGAGGTTTCAACATCCTTGATGGATTTGGATTCCAGATAAAGACAGTCCATGAAATCCTTAAGAGCCAGGGTGTCTGATGTTTGAGCAGTATGTAGACAATCTGAGTGAAATGGATGAGATTTTTCCACAGGGAAAAGTCTTTCGGATTGTCTTTGACAACACTGTAGCAAAATTCAGAATACTTGCAAGAGACTACTATGACCTTGAAAAGATCATAATGTCATTTTCAGTCTCCAATGACTCTGCTTTCTTTTCAAAGCAATATGGGTTCAAGGCTGAAGACCGACTCTATTCTGTCAACAAGTTTGGATTCTTTTCAATTGGCCTTATCTTTGAAATCTTTGACTACATAAAGTCTCAATATGGCACATTAGACGTCATTGCAATGTCTCAGAATGCTAAACAATTTTTAATAACATTTCTGATGCCACTTAAAGACTTTATTAGAAGGCACGATCGAGATTCATTCGAAGTAAACAATGTCTCATCGAAGCTTCAGATGAGAGACTATCAGATAAATGCTATAAAAGCTTTGCTGTTTGATGGATATGGAAGAGGATTAGTAGAACTTCCAACTGGATCTGGAAAGTCATTTTTCATTGCAAATTTCATCTATACTCTATGGAAGCAATATGATTCTAGCTTGAAGACATTGATCTATGTTCCAAACAGACAGCTAGTCGATCAGTTCTATACAGACCTTCTAGACTATGGATTCAACAAAGAAGATTTGACAAAGTTGACAGCTGGATTGAAAAAAGATGAAAAATATGATCCAGATGCTAAAATCATAATTGCAAATCGGCAATACCTTTTCAAAAACAAAGAAAAACTTCCTAGGATAGATGTCCTTGTCTGTGATGAAGCGCACCAGTGCGCTGACTATAAGAGTGTCACATATCAGTTCATTGAGCAGCTGAATGCTAAAATAAAGATTGGATGCTCAGGGACATTGCCAAGAGACAAGTTCAAGAAATGGTCTCTCATCGGATTGTTTTCAAAGATACTCTATACAGAAAACATTGTAGCTCTTCAGAACCAGGGCTATCTAGCAAATGTAAAATTGACAGTGTTCAACATAAATGACACTGCAGTTTCAAACAACAGGAACATTTCATTCAATTTGGATTCTGTCCAGAAATATGTAGAGGGTGGAGACATTGCATTCAACCAGTCATATTCTGATGAACTAGAATACATGAACAAGAACTGCATGAACTTGTATGAGAAAGTCTTAGACTATCTGAAAGACCAGCAAGGAAATACATTAGTTTTGTTCGACAGGATAGAATTTGGAAAAGCACTTCACGAGTCTATATCAAGCAAATGTGAAGGAAAGACCGTCTACTATATCGATGGAAGCGTAAAGCCTGAATATCGAGAAGAAGTCAGGAAGAACGTAGAGCTTAATGACAATATCATCATTGTAGCTCAGACTGCTACGACAAGCACTGGAGTGAACTTCAAAAACCTTAGAAGGATCATGTTCTCTTTCCAGACTAAGTCAACAACTCAGATTGTCCAGTCGATTGGAAGATCATTGAGGCTCCATAAAGACAAAGACTTCTCAGAAATAATCGATGTCGTATTCCAGTTCAAATATTCTAAGAAGCATTTTGATGAGCGAAAACGAATATACAAAGAGTTCTACAACATCAAGAAAGCAGACAAAGTCATACAGATAGAAATTTAAAAAGGTCAGATTGCTCTGACCTTTTTAAACAATTTTTGAAGATTTCAATTAAGCTTCATTATCTTCAGTTTCAGAATCTTCATCAGATGGAATTGGATCTTCTTCACCTTCATCAATTCCTTGGAAGAAATCTTTAGCTTCTTTCAAGTCATCTTCTGAAGCATCATCTTCAGTTGGTTCACCTTCCTCATCATCTTCAGATGGTTCTTCTTCCTCATTTACTTGGTCATTCTGGAAGAATTTCTTTACATCATCATCTTCACTGACGATATCTCCAACATCTGGATCATCTTTTTCTTTGTCTTCTTTTTCTTCATCTTTCTTTTCAGAAAGCATGAAGTCTTCAGCGTCGACATCTTGGAAATTTGCATCTTCATCTACTGGCTTTTTGTCAAATAGCTCAGATGCATCTACCATGTCTTCATCTTCTTCAAGGCCAGCATGCTTTCTAGCTGTTGTATCATCTGCAGGTTCATCATCTAGAGAAAGATCTTCATCTTCTTCAGAATCATCTTCTTCAGGTTCTTCTTCCTCCTCTTCTTCTGTCACTGGCTTTTTTCCGCATGCTTCAAGGACATCATCTAGGACTGATATTTGGCCATAAGCAAGGTTGTCAATATAATACATTATAGCCGCGCGAGGATTTCCTTTGGCTAGTTCATTCCAAGCAGCCTTTACGTCTTCCTCATCAATGTCGTCAAGAGACACTTTAGAGAGGTCAGAATCAGGGGCCATGTTGAAGAGGTCTGCGAACAACATGATAAAATGTTCATAGTTTTCAGACTCAAGGTACTTGTTTAACAGCTTTGATCTTGCTTGGTCATTGCTTGCAAGTTCATCTGTAGCTGCCAAGACAGCCTTAGCTTTTTCTGGATCATCACTGAATAGTCCTTTGACTTCATCTTCAAAGAGATTTGCCCAGAAATCATAGGTGGATGGATCGATGCTGCGAGCTTCATTGACTTTGCCATCCTTGCGCTTTTCCAATTTACCACCTTCTTTAGCATTGTCTTCAAACCAGTCTTTTGCTGATTTAAGTTCACCTTTGCCTTCATCATCTTCAGGTGGTTCTTTTGATGGTTCTTCTGGTGGTTCTTCTTCAGAATCATCTGGCTTGACTTTGTTTTCTTTCATGTATTTTTTAAGAAAACCAAACATTTCATGCTTATCTTCTGTCTCATTTTCAGATTCATTGATGTCATCATCAAATGTCAATTCAGTTTCTTCAAGGAGATTTCTGCTTTCTTTGTTGAGCTTTTTGTATACTGATATAAGACTCTCATTCTTCATCACAATAGCTCTATCAAAGTCCTTTAAAATGTGTAAATATGTTTTCATGATATTTTGTTTGTAGTTTAAAGCTTTGTTTTGTCTATTAAAAACAAAATATATTTACTTTTTAAAGAAACAAGTTAAAAGTAATTAGATTAGTAGCATTAATATGTCAAAGATCCAAAAGCAGCATGATGAGCTTAGGTTCATCGAAAAGAACAAACTCAAAGAAGAATCACGAGTGATAGGGAACTATTACAAAGATGTCATTCGTGCATATGGAGTAGATGCAAACTACTACAAGCTTAAGACTCCATTTCCAGAAATCTTTTCAAAGATAGTCTCAGACAACAGCCTTCTGAAGCATGCATATGGATATGAAGGAAACAAAGACTACAGCATTTCTGCAAAGGTAATCACTTATCTTGAAGTTGAAAATGACATATTTGAGCTGAACAAATTTGGATCTATCCCTAGCACAGAAGTCAATTTCTACTTTGAAAACATAGATTTTGCTACAGCTTTGGCTCCTGAGCTTGGAAAATTCAAAGAATATAAAATCAAAGAAGAATACATACAGATTGAATTTGATGATACAGAATTTGACAAGCTCAACATCAAGAAGGAATTTGCTTCAGACATTTTGACTGGTCTAGTAGAGATTCCGCTGAATGATGTCGAATGTGAATTAGACAAAGAAACAACAATACAATGCGATGTAATAAAAGTATCAGCTCCACACCTTGATTTTGCTGTAAATGAAGACTTATACAAAAGCTTCAACTACCATTTAGGTGGAAAAGCAGCTGACGACATCATTGTCAACTTCACTTTCACTGTCCATCAAATTGAGAACACCAACAAGTTTGTCCTCAATGGAATGATGAAAGGAGCAGTGTTGTTCAGGGATCTGACTTTGATTGGAAAATACTATCAAGAAATCCATCCGGAAGTTGGAGACATTGTGACAATAGACTTCCCTGATGGAAGATCAAGAGAGCAGTTCCAGATAACAGAATGCACAGACAAGAACATTACTTCTGATGGACTGAATCCACTTCTCCACAGATATATCTGGAAGTGCAAAGCTAAACGCTACACTCCAACAAAGACTGAGGTCTTCTATGAAGAGAACCTTGCAAACAAGCAAGTCCAAGAGAAGATTGACCTTGAGAACGCTGCAATGGAAGAAATAGTCAAGCAAATCTCAGAATACAACGACTGGGATGATGACAAAGTCTATGGTGGCTATGAAAGAAAGCAGAAGTTCATCGACATCAATGACCTTGAATACAACTCTAAGCCTATTCCATATTCGAAAATAGATGATGGAACACTCATAGACATCTTTACATTCGCCAACAAATGCAAGCTTTGCACTAATGGATATGACCTTTATTTCAAGAACTCTAAAGACCAAGCTATAAATGTCACAGAGCAATATGTAGAAGTCGATGACAAGTCAATTGTCACTGATGGAAACATCCAGTTCTTGAAAGCTACAGATGACCTTGTCATATTCAACAACATTGAAGACAAAGCAATAAAGATATGTGATGGAAACTATCCATTGATAAGCTCAGAAATTTCTACATGGATATCTTCTGACACAGTCATTGAGAAAAAGGACCTTGGACTTCATGCATTGAGCAGAATCTATGAGATCTACAATGACATGAAGGAATTCAAACGTTGTGTCCCATTGATAAATGACAAGACTTTCTATGTCCACGGATTCTTCCCAACAGGGGCAGAGCTTACTGGAGAGACATATGATGACTGGCATGTTGTTCCAACAGACGCTGTCTACTTCAAGCTTTCTGCATTGCTAGACAAGAATTCATACTTCAGCCAGAAGTTTGAAGAAAGATATGGCCACTCATTCAATCTAGACGTCTTTGGAGATGAAAGCACGACAGTAGAGCAGAAAATAGAGACACTTCTGCAGATGTATGAGCAAGTGTTCTATCCAGAAGATTTCTGCTCATTCAGGCACACGACTGATGTCCGTCATGGACCAACATACAACACTATACGGTATGATTTTCCAAAGTTTGAAGGAAGTCCATTAGAAAAATGGCTCGAATCTAACAAAGTCCAGATCAGTGAGCTTTCAAGTTCATTTGAAGAAGATGACCTGTATTACCATGGACAAATGCCATACATCTATTATGATGATGAAAGATTCAATCTTGGATCATATTATTATGCTATAAAGCGCCATAGCAAGATACAAGAAGCAAAAGACATTCTAGAGTCTATCAATTTCACAAATGACGTAAATGATGTCATTAGAATGAATGGATTCTTATTAAGCAATGATTTTCTTTCAGTGGCGATTGACACATTAGATTCAATCACGCAGATCATAAAGAACAAAAAACCTCACCATCAGCTTTATCGTTGTCCTAAAGACGAAAAGAAAGTAGAAAAGCTTCTAGATTCTAGAAAGAAAGATTCTGCATACCTCATAGTAGAAAGAATAATCAATAGCTTAGCTCAGCTTCTGAAGAGCAATGAATACAGTGAACTTACTTCAAACATCCCATATGCTATTATGCATCAAGATCTTTCTACAGAAAAAGACATCAGTGCAGAGATAAGCACTGAGATAAGCATTGACTTGCGTCAAAAGAACATTGACGTAATGACATTGAACTCATTGGTAGATTTGACTGTATTCAAGCATACAGTCACAGACTTGAACAAGAATGGAGACAACTATTATAAATTCTCCAATTGCAAGACTGTAATATTCAGTCTTGATGACCACTTGTTCTGCAGATTAGGAAACAGTGAAGTTTACCAGTTAGTCTAGTCTGTCATATATGTTCGTCAAAAATGCGCCATATATGAACTGCTTCATGAATATGTCATAAGGGAATATGCAGAACCCTTTAGCTCCAAAGTCAGTTCCCCACTGGTTTTGGACGATGATTCCTGATTTGTTCCATCCACAGATTGTCATGCAATGTCCACCAAGTGGCTTTCCGTTTCCAGTGACTAAGTATTTTCCATTAGTCAGATTATACATGTCATCTGTTATCCTGAACCCGCCAAGCATGAAATCATACTTGAAGACTGCTTGCTTGACTTTGTCGATAGTGTTTTCAGTTCCATCATTCCTGATAGTTGTTATTTTTCCATCAATGTCTCCAAAGATTCCAAACTTCAAAGCGCATGAAAGTCCAACTTCAGGGAATGTCCCTTCAACTCGTGGCTTTCCATCAACTTTCTTGCATTCTTTATACAAGTCTAATGCGTTGAAGTTCATTGGAAATCCGTTTCTTCTCCAGAAAACAGATTCAGCAATTGAGCATGTAGAATAGCATACGCATGCAGAAGTATTTCCTTGGTTGTCAACTGGAGAAAGACGCTGCCTGTTGTCTATCTTCAATGGAAGAACAAGATTGTCTATTGGCACAAAATTGTCCTTTTCTTTCTTTTGGAAGAAAACTGAGTCTAGTTTGATGTTTTTGTATATCTTGTTGAGCTTCATTGTTGAATCACACTAGTGCTGTTAGTCAATTCCCATTCTTCCCAAATGAATCTTTCACCAGCAAAATCATCTTCATCACTGTTGTATTTTTTGTAATCATTGAACTTTTTGATAAGTTCTCTATTGAAGTCATTGATTTTAGAATTCTTGAAAACAATTTTGTCTTCAGAATCAGAAACATCAACTAGAAGGTTATAAATAGTTCTGTTGCTTAAAATCCAAATGGAGTCATTTTTGTCAAATTCTGCTTTCTTGCTGTCAATGACTATTTCATTTTTGCTTGTATATCTGCCTTCGAATGGATATGCAGCAGTCAAATTCAATTCACTTTTTGTAGAAAAGCATCCACAAAGCAATGTTGCAGACAATATTATTGTTGATAGTAATTTTTTCATTTTTTAGTATTTCCTAGTTTTTTAGATGCATCGATCAAATCATTCAAGCTTCCGTTTGCTGCTGCATTCTCAAGATCTTGTTTAGCTGCTTCAATTTTCTTTTTCTTTTCTTCCTCTTTTACTTGGTCTCTATATTTCATATAGTCTTCAAAAAGAGTATGCAACTTACTTAGGACAGATGGAAAAAGCAATTTTACGCCAGCGGCACCAAGCAATGTAAGCAATAGAATTTTCATCAGCGGTTTTTGTAAAATATATTTAAGTAAGTCGAACTATAATTACTTTTTTTTTGAAATATGGCAGATAAAATAATTGAATTTGGAACAAATGTCCACAGTAAATTTTTGACAGCAGTAGAGAAAACAGCTGATTTTGTAGCAGCTACTATGGGTCCTAAAGGCAAAAACATTGTAATGAGCCAAGGACGCAGCACTAAAGTGACAAAAGATGGAATTTCTGTAATAAGGTATCTTGATTATTCAGATCCATTGGAGAATACTGCTCTTTGCCTGCTTCGTGAAGCATCTGAAAAGACAAATTCAGTGGGTGATGGAACAACTGGAACATGCGTTCTAGCAGCTTCAATTTTCAAAGAAGGAGTGAAGACACTTAACTTTGGAGCCAACGGAATCCATTTGAGGAATGGAATCCAGAAAGCAGCAGAGATTGTTGTTGAGTCTGTCAAGAAACAAGCAGTCAAGATAGACAACAACAATGACTTGTTCAGAGTTGCTAAGATTTCTTCTAACCATTCTGATGAGATAGCTAATGCATTAGTAGAAGTATTCTCAAAGATTGGTGAGAATGGAACTATCAAAGTAGAGCCAGGAAACAGGAAGATTGAAACTCGTGTCGTTGAAGGAATGCAGTTCCAGAATGGATATTCTAATCCATATTTCGTCAACAGAGACAATATGACATGTGAACTAGACAATGCATATGTCTTCATCATTGACAAGAAGATTTCAAACATTTCTGAAATCCTTAAGCCAATTCAAGCAATAACAAAAGAAAAAAGAGCAGTCCTTATCATTGCTGAAGAAGTAGATGGAGATGCTATTTCAACATTAGTTCTGAACAAAGTCCGTGGAACATTGAATGTCTGCGTTGTCCAGTCTCCATCATATGGGCAGAACAGAAAGAACATATTGTTTGACATTGCTATCCTTACAGGAGGGCAGGTTGTCTCTGAAGACACTGGAATCATTCCAGATGAAGCAGTTCCAAGTTCTGGATATCTAGGGACAGCTAAGAAGATCATTGTCTCAAAAGATTCAACAACTATCATTGAAGGCCTAGGGTCAAAAGAAAAGATCCAAGAAAGGATTGAGCAGCTTAAAACTCAGATTGAGCAGACAGAAGATGAATTTGACAAGAAGAAAATGAAAGAACGTCTAGCAAAGCTAGATGGTGGTGTTGGAATTGTCTCTGTTGGCGCCAACACTGAAGCTGAGATCAAAGAACGCCTTGACCTAGTCGATGATGCATTTTCTGCATGCAAAGCAGCATTAGTAGATGGTGTTGTCGCTGGTGGTGGCGCAGCATTGCTCTTTGCTAGAAAAGACCTTGACAAATATTTGAAAGAAAACCAAGGAAACCTCAATGATGATGAAGTTTTTGGCTTCAAGATATTGAGCAAAGCTCTTGATGCTCCAATTCAAAGAATTGTTGGAAATGCTGGTGAATCTCCAGATGTCGTCGTCAAGAAGATCCTTGATGAAGACAAAGAGCAGTTTGGATATGATGTCCTTACAAAGACATTTGGAAACATGTTTGAACTTGGAATCATTGATCCAACACAAGTAATTGTCGCTGAAATAGAAAATGCAGCGTCAATCGCTTCATTGCTGCTGACTACGGCTGGCGCTATTGCTGAAAAGCCAGAATTGCAGCCACAATTGAACAATCAATAGAATATGTTCAAGCGAGTGATATAGACTTTTCCAAATGTTCCAGAGTTAGATCCAATTGTTTTATCTGGATCATATTCATATACTTTAAATTTCAGTTTATTTGTCGCTATTGTTTGCCTATTGTCAGGTGGTGTCAATGTTACAGCTATTTTAGGAACATCCTGGACATTCAACAGTTCTGTTATATATCCTGAAAATCTTCTATAATATTGAGTTGCTCTATCAGCATTGTCTCTCCACCAATGGTATTGGAACAAAAACAGATTTCCTGGATAATGGTTTTCAGGTGGGCTGCTGTTCTTAATTGTACTATTTTCTTGGTTGTATGCTCCAGCACCCGGTCCTATAGCACTTCTTCCACCACCCCATGATACAGGGTGAGTATTGCCATATGCAGCATTATAACCATCTTTGTATAAGAACACTCTAGAAAATCCTGGCCAACCTACATATTCTGGCTGATGTGAATGGTGCTGTTCATTCAACCATCCTGAAAATTCAGCTTCAATTCTTTTAGCACCAACTATTTCTGGAATTGTAATTGAAAATTCTCCTCCATTTGGAGAAATCACTCCAACGTTAGCATTGTCATACTGACCCTGATAATATGCCTCTTTATCGGGTTCAAAGTGACGGATAGTTCTGAACATCAGCTCATATTTTGAGAGGTCAGTAGCTATAATGTCAGTATTGAAAACTGCTGTCAAGCTTAAATCACCAGTCAAAGTGACTGTTTGATTTTTAGTGTATGTTCTTCCAGCACTATCAACCCAATAAGCAAATGACACTGTTATAGTGGAATTTCCTTGCCTGTATGGAGGTCTTACAGTTCCAAATATGTCAATTCCTTTAATTCCAATTGAAAAATCAATGTTTTGAAGCCTGTCTTCTATTCTTCGAACAGATGGGACAGAAGTGAAGTTTGAAGCAGCTTGAGCATCAGTTATATTGTATATGACTTTCCATGGAGGAATATATGCTGGCCATAATTCTAGATCATGATACAAATTCAACCTTTGTCCTTCATTCAATGTATAAGTCTTATAGCCATTGTTGTAAGTTCCAGCGTTTACTTGATCTGGAGACATGCTCCAGCCTCTAAAACAGTTTGGAAATGACATCATTCGTTCATAATCTAGATTAGATTCACCTGAATTTGTAAACTGAAGTATAGATTTAGATTGTAATGTATATGAATCTCCAGGATGGATTTTTGCATCTCCCTGCGGATCAACTCTTCTTATTTCAGAATTTCTTTGCTTTGTCAAGTGATATGAGACTGTTAAATTTCTACTAACATCTTGCTCTGTCAATAGAACATAGTAAGTAGTTGCAATTGCAGCATTTGCATTTACAAAAGCATTTAACAGGTTTGTAACGTCTTGCTGTTTTATAGGCTTGCTAGGATTACCAACTGCAATTGCATTTATTGCATTTTGTAATGCAGTCTTTTGAGCAGATGGAACTTTTTCTAGATATTCTTCTTTTGTCTTTATTACAAATTTGCTGTTTTCGTTTTTATTGTTCAGAACGTGGTTGTTGTGTTCTCCAAGTATATTTATATCATTGAAATATCCATATCCTTCATACTGGCTTCCCATGCTTCCATCTGATCTATTGATGCAGCTCCATAGAACTCTTCTGAAATTAGTAAAAGGTATAAATATATTGTAGAAATAATTGATTAAATCATTCTTTCCTATGATGTTTTTAGCAATTGGTTTTTTAAAATTTGTTATTGTAGGATGAGGCCGTAGCAGATATGTGTTTCTGTTGTTATAGAAATCATCACCTGTATCTAAATATATAGTTTTTCCAGGAAAACATGTTCCATCAAAGATCTTTTTAGCATAGTCCACTTCAAATTCGATTACATCAGATGCTAAAATCACATTATAAGTTCTATTGTCTACAGGATCTGTTATCTGCTTACTCATAATTTTATTTAATTACTTTCCGTGTAAAATATAATAAAAGTATGTATAAGATTGAAGGCAAGACATTAGTATTTTCTGATTTGCATGTTGGATTGAAAAGTGGTGCTACTTCACGACTTAAGATTGTTGCGTTGTGCATCAAAGAGATCATCAACAAGATAAAAGAAGAAAAGATAGGATCAATCATATTCTGTGGAGACTACTTCCATTCAAGGAAATCCATAGAATTGAACACTTTAGACACCGGCTACAGGATGCTGAACATTCTGTCTAAGTATGCAAAGATCTATCTTATAACTGGAAACCATGATCTTTTCTACAAGAACACTAATGATATTGCTTCAATCAATATCTTCAAAGACAACAAGAACATTGTAGTCATATCTGATGTTGAAGAAGCAGATATAAATGGGCAGTCAGCCATCTTTGTTCCATGGAATGCTGACTTGTCAAATGTCCAGCAGTCTAAGTATGATTTGATGTTTGGGCACTTTGACATATCATCAAAGTACCTTATTGCTTCTTACATTGAAGCTAATTCAAAAAGAATGAAGTTTGGAAAGACAAATTTCATTGAAGAACTGATGAAGTCCGATTCATTGCTGAATGAATCAAGCACAGATGCTTCATTAGAGTCAGAGATTTCATACATCATAAAAGAAAACCTGAAATCTAGTGACCTTGTTGGTTCATTTGTAGAAATAGTGAAACAAGGTGGACAGGTCTATGCCGGGCATATCCATGAGCATAAAGAGTTCAATACAAAAGGAAGAGAATTCATCTTCGTGGGTTCTCCATACCAGCAGAACTTTGGTGAAATGAATTCAATCTGTGGGTTCTATGTCTTAGATGAAAAGAACAAAAGAACGTTCTATAAGATAAACACTGTCCCACGATACATAAAAGTGCTGAATTCTGAAGTAGATTCAGTAGGAATTGACAAATATGACTTCTCAATCGTGAAGAACAACATTGTCCAACGAGTCATTGACAAAGAACTTTCAAGAGACATTGAAGCTCAACTATCTCAAAAAATAACAGACAATTTTCCATTTGAAGAAGCATTGTCAGAATACAACATTAAAGTAGACACAGTCTTAGAAAGCAACTCTGAAGTAGACCAGACTGCAGAATTGATCAAAAAATCTAAGTTAGACTATATTAAGAAATACATTGAAGGAATTGACAAGAAAGTTCTAACTGAAAACAAGCTTGAAGCTGACAAACTGTTCAAAGTCCTAGAACACTACTATCTGAAAGTTGAGGAAAGTGCTTGATGAAACTTAATTTCAAGAAAATCCAAATACATAATTTCAAATCATTTGCTGATGAGACATTAGACTTTCATTCAGTAAATGGCTTAGTCCAAGTCATTGGAAACAACTTAGACTTACCCCTTGCTCAGAATGGAAGTGGAAAGACAAATCTTTTTTCAGCTATACTTTATTGTTTGTTTGGAGAAATCGATCAGAAGATCAAGAACAAAAACTTGAAGAATCGGTATGTAAGCAGCAAAGACTTAAGTGTAGGCTTGCTGATAGACGTAGACAAAAGTTCTTATAAGATAGTAAGAGGACTGACAAAGAACAACACTACTTACCTGAATGTCTACGATGTCACTGATGGAAATGAAAAAGACATAACAAAAGCAAATTTAGTCGATACTCAGGCATTCATAGAGAATGAAATTCTCCATTGTGACATTTCTATTTTCTTGAGGACTATTTTTCTGACTTCAGACCAGAACTACAATTTCTTCAGGCTTACAAGTTCAGCTAAGAAGGACTTCATAGAAAAGCTTTTCAACATCTCTGTCTTTGGAGAGATGTTTGACCTTATCCATAAAGATTCACTAGCATTCAGCAAGAATATTTCTGCATTGCAGAACCAGCTGCTAGTCTTGACAAAGAACAATGATGATTTCCAAGAACGATACAACAATTTTGACGAAAAGAAAAAAGAGACTTTGTCAGAATTGAAGGCAAAGATTGAAGAGCTTGACAAAGAACTTTCATCTCTGAAAGAAACAAATGTAGAGATGAACTATTCAAGCCAAGAGAAGATTTCTGAGAACATCCAAAGGGCAGAGACTTTCAGGACAAACTTCAACAAAAACAGAGAAGAAGCTGAAAGAAAGCTGAAGAGCATTGAAAATGAAATCCATAAATTAGACACTAACAAAGTCTCTAACCAAAAGATAGTAGAAAAGCATACTGGAATCTTGAAAGTAGTATGTGACGACTGCAAGCCAAAAGTCTTAAAATACTACAATTTAGACAAATATCTCAAAGAGATAAAAGCAATTGACCTGAAGCTAGAGAAAGACAATGCTGACAAGAAAGACGTAGAGAAAGAAATTTCTGACAATAAAGCTAACTTAGAAAAAGTTGAAAAAAAGATAAAAGAGCTCAATGACAAGCTGAATGAACTGACAATAGAATACAACAAGATCATGTCTCAAGTTTCATTCAAAGAGCAGCAGCTGAAGCAATTGAATTCCCAATATGAGAAAGAGGAATCATCTGAGAATCCATACAAGCAGCTTTTTGAAGAGAACAAAGTGAAGTTGAATGATGTCTCTGGAAAGCTAGAAGAACTAGATTCAAAATACAATTATTTGAAGTTCGCCGAGAACATTGTCTCACAAGACACTTTGAAGAAATTCATCATCAAAGACCTTGTCATTCTTCTGAACAACAGGATAAAGACATATCTTTCAAAGATTGGAACAACATACAATTGCGTGTTTGATGAGAATATGGACTACCACTTTGTTCCAAACAACTCAGAAGAATGTGAATATGGGAACTTTTCTGCAGGTGAAAGAATGCGCCTGACAATCGCTGCATCTTTTGCATTTAGGGATTTCTTAGCTACAAGGAACAATCTGACTAGCAACATCCTTGTCTTAGATGAGTTCATCGACTCAAACTTAGACAGTACAAGCGTTGAAGAAATCTTGAAGATTCTCCAGTCATTCACTAGAGCATACAACCAAGAGATATTTGTCATATCACACAGGAAAGAGATTGACACGTCAATATTTGATTCATTGCTTCTAGTCAAGAAAGAAAACAACATTTCACATGTAGAAATACAAAAGAACGAGAAATAACATGTCATTTTTCAAAAAAGACAAATCAAAAAAATTTTCAGATTCACCAGTTGATCCAGATTCTCTGAATTCAGCTAGTGTAATCCAGAATACAACAGAAAAAACAGAAAATATGGAAAATGTAAAAGCAGAAAAGCCACCTATGTCAAAGGCTCCAACAATTGACCAACTTAAGACAATTGAGCAGATCAACAACACTCCACCTCCAAGAATGAAGACATTCGACATTCTTGTCATTGATGAAGACATTGACGACAGTGGAAGAGTAATTCCATCAGAGCATCCTGAGAATGGAGTAAAAGCAAGCTCTGCAAGAGAATTAGTAAGCCTTTTTGCACAATGTGGGCAGAAGATCAAAATCATACGAGAATATGATGACAGGCCAATGCCTCCTCCACAGCCAATGATTCCGCCAGAAAGAGTCAATGCAAACATTGACAAGATCCTTTTAACTGGCCAAAGTGTCCCACAGCATGTCCCAATGGCACAGCCTAGAGCTCCAGAGCCTCCAAAGTTCTTTGAGATTGGCGGAGTCAAATGCAAGCTTGAAAATGGAAAGATGTTCCAAGAGCAATGGGTAAGAGTAGATTCTACAAAATATCGTCTTATTGCAGACAGCACTAATAAGCTTGTTTCAATGAATGGAAAGCATCTAGAGACACTTAAATGGGTCCAGATTGAAGGCAATGATGGAGGTTCAGAAAATGCTTAATATAAAGATTGCTATTCCCTGCAAAGGTTCATCTGAAGAAGTTCTTCTTTTCAACAATCCAAGGTTCCAAGAAGAACGAAAAAAGCTAAAAGATGAAGGTGTTGCTTGCATAGACACTGTTGCAAATGTCAACAACACTTATACTTTGACTCAGTTTGGAAACAAAATGATTGATGAGTCAAAGAATGACTACGACTATCTGATTCTTATGCATTCAGATGTTGATCTGTCAATCTATGACTTTGTCAAAAAACTAATTGAGACTAAAGACAAATATGATGTTGTTGGAATGGCTGGAACTAAGAAGCTTTTCATATCCCAGTCACCCTTGACATGGTTCACTGGATCAAACAGATTCAAAGAAGACAGGTATGGAAGAATCACTCATGACCATGATGGATTTATGGTAGAGTCATTCTTCAATGAAAAGAAAAAGGATGTGACTGACACTGAAGTCCTTACTATCGATGGTCTTCTTATGTGCTTAGACAAGAAGGTATTGAATGATCCAAAGACAAGATTTGATGAGAATTTCACATATGACTTCTATGATTTAGACTTCTGCATCAATGTCCAATTGAATACAGACTACAAGATTGGAGTGATTGTTCTTCCAACTATACATAAATCTGTTGGAAAAGCAGTCTTAGACAAAGAATTTCTTGTCCCTGAAAGAAAATTCCGTGTCAAATGGAATGACAGACTGAAGTAATTAGATCAAATCTGTTTGTTTTGTTGTATATGGGTATGGGTTTATTTTAAATCCATACTCATTTAGTTTCATGACATTCTCTTTCCAGTTTTTCCCATGGTCAAAGCACCTTCTTATAGTATGGCATAGCTCATGGAGAATTATGTTTATCAATGCTTCTTTGTCATTCTTGTACTGGTCATAGAAAAGAGATGTCATGTATATCTTATAGCCACGGATATTTCCAATCCGTATCCGTTCACAATAAGCATAGCAGTCGTTTCTTTTTACAAATTGGACATTGTCATCAATGCTGTCTGAAATTGGAATGCCATATTTCTTGCAGATTTTAATTCCTTTTGCAAGAGCTCTAGAATAGTTGTATTTTGGATAGTCTCTAATGTCATGAGAATATTCCACAACAACTTGTTCTTCAGCCTTCTTCTTTTTCTTCATTTCAGATTTTCCTCAGTGAGAATTATGAACTTGTAGCCCTTAGCTTCTGCAAGTAGTTTTGCTGCTTTCCATTTAGACTGGTTCTTTATCCAGTTAGTATGTTCTCTTATATTGTCTTTCTTTGGTTCATTGACTTCACGTGCGCTTTTTACTTCAATCCAGACACGCTGCTGCTTGCTTTCATTTTGCTTCACTGTAGCTACAAAGTCAATCCAATAGTTTCGGACTTTCCCATTTGATGAATCATCCCTGTATTTTATTGAAAACTTCTCATATGACCAAGACAGAATATTTGGGTTATGGTCAAGATACATCATAAGACGATACTCAAGGTTAGACTTGTATATCAGTACATTTGGTTTGTTTTCAATTTTTTCTGGATGCAATGGAATAAACTTACCAACTGTATTATGGTATTTTCCATGCTGTCCTGGATTTACTTTTACGCCCATTTTATACTTTTGGCCAATCTTTTTGCCCAATCAACTGGTTTGGCTGATGTTCATCATTCCGTATCCAATGGCTTACGTTTGTGTAGACGCCATTCTCATCAATGCTCCAACGAAGAAGATCATAGTCTGGATCGGCAAGTCTGCCACTGTTCACATCATCAAAATACTTATTAATATCATACCTGACGAAATCAGAAAGAATCAATGGATCTCTAAACGGAACAACATGGAAGTCAAGGCAAAGAGCTTGGATGTTAGGAGTGAATCCATCATAGATAGTACTGATTTCTGTATCTACTGAAACTTCAACATCATTAGAAATGAATGTGCTAACGACTGGAGTGACGACTGTCCTTGGACCAAGAGGAACGCGGGAAGATCCGCCGAAGATATATGTCTGAAGGGTGAATGAAAATGTAGAAGTCTGGATGTCATCAACATTGTTGTCAAGCTCTTCTGGATGCTCTTCCATTATGGTGTCGCCAATTATGACTTGGCTATGGTATGCTACATTTTCAAATTTTGGATGCTGAGACCTTATATACAAGTCACCATTGAAGAATGGCAAGAAATTAGATACAATCCTGTTGTTGTCATCTGGGTCTTTTGTTATTACTGTGACTGTATATTCTATATCAATAGGCACAGGAGCTAAAAGATCATAGTTTATCTGCTTGCTAGATGCAGAATTGACGACTTCATTATGGACATTGGCTAATCTTGCAGTGTTTCTTGTTATGGAATTTCTAGTTATTACAATCAATGGAAGTGATGGTATTCCAGCTTTGTCTGGATTCTCGAGGTTCTTAAAGACACGAGAACGGTTTCCAATAATGCAGTTCACTGGAACTTCAACTCTTTTGTTGTTTATAGTCTTGTCAATGACTATATTATTAAAAAGTCGTCTGAAAAGAGCATTAGCAAAATGCAACTCTCTATTGTAGCTTCTGATTTCCATATATTCTCTAATTACTTTTCATTGTATATTATTTATTAAGTAGAAAGATCAAAAATGGCAAAACAAATTATTAAAATTCGTGATTTGAAGTTGTTTTCAAATTCATTGAAATCATTCAACAAGCTAGCAAATGAAGCAAAATTCCAGGTAAACAATGAAGGATTGACTATATATGGCAAGAATTCATTTGCTCGTGGAGAATTCTTTACAGATTCAGTGTATTCTGATGCAGACATAGAGTTCTGCTTGAATGACATCTCAATGTTCATCAAAATCATTGGAACAGCATTGGAAGTCCATGAAAATGACGGTGAAGACATTGACATTTTCTTTGACCAGCCTTTCATAAAGATTGAGTCTAAGAAGTTCAAGACAAAATATATTACGATGAAAGAAGACATCATCGTAAACAGCATTGCTCAGAAGATCAAGACTGTTCTGACTCCAGTGTTTGAGTTTGTGACATCATCGAACCAGATAAAATACATCAATCAGCACTCATACATCACTAATGATCCAACACTTTCAAGGATCTATCTTGAGACAAACAAAGACATGGAGAACAATGTCGTCTATGCAAGAATTGGAAATGACAATGATGCATTGAACAATACAATGACACTGAAGATTGGGCTTGTCACTTCAGGATCAATTGAAAATAGGAAGCTGATCATCAACTTTGACAGGCTGGCGCTTTTCAACATTATTCCATCTGATGAGATCAAGATCCAGCTGATGGACAAAAACGTCTTAGTGAACACTATCCAAGAAACTGGAAAGAATGATTCTAAGTACAAGTTCACTATCTATACGAGCCTTCTTGCAAATTGATGATGGACAAAAGAGACATATTCAAGAACCTTAAGAAGCTTTTCCCTTCTGACGATGCAGATCTTTCTATTCTATCTACGCTAAAGCATACGTCAGAAGGGTTGTCTTCTTTTTTGAAATTGACGATTGCATTAGTAGACATTGGAAAAGGCCGTCTTTTGATCTGCACTTCATGGCCGCCGTTGATTGAAAAATTCAGGCCAGTGCAAAGGTCAGTCGTAAAACCAATCACAAGGAAATTTGACTTTGTCTTGACATATGACTTAGAAAAGTCAAAATTTGCGTCAGTTTCTGGAAAAGACTGGCATATTGTAGATTTTGTCATCATAAAGACTAAAGAAGTAGATAAATTATTTAAAGGATTGAAAAAGATCTTAGAATTGTAGAATGGATGATGACTTAAAAGAATTCTTAGCAGAAAAGATATGGACGTTTCTTCCAATTGGGAAGAAACGTCAAGGATCGTCTATAGTAACAAGATGTCCAATCTGCGGAGATTCTAAGAAGAACTTGTCGAAGAAAAGAGGAAACTACTCAATAGACAAAGGAGTATACCACTGCTTCAACTGTGATGTCTCTATGAGTGGAATGCAGCTTCTTAAGACTTTGTCTGGAAGTTCTTTTGATGACATAAAGCAAGAATATCGAGAACTGAAGCTGAAGAACTTAGGAAAAGCAGTCCAGTCTCCAATAAAGCAAGCAGTTGATGAAAATCTTTCTGGAATTTCATATATCAACCAGCTTCATTCTATCATAAAGCCAACTTGGAAGAATGACTTGTCAGAGAATGCTAAGGTGTATCTTGATAGAAGGCTTGTGACAAAAGCTCCATTCCTTACAGACAAGCTTTATTCAATATATGACAAAGAACAGAATGAATACATTCTTATTCCATGGAAGATAAATTCAGTCGATGCTTACTGGCAGATAAATGACTTTGAGCACCATGACAAACTGAACAGAAAATACATCTTTCCAAAAGACAGTGAGAAGCTGATCTATGGACTAGACAATATTGATCTGTCTTTTCCATACATCATCTGCTTTGAAGGAGTCTATGATTCATTGTTTGTCAAGAATGGAGTATGCATTGGTGGAAAAAGCTTGACAAAGCTCCAGAAAGAAATCATTTCAAGCAGATATCCAAAGCACCAGATATGCTTGAGCTTCGACAATGACAAGCCTGGGCTGACTGCAATGAAGAAAAGCATTGTAGAGCATCCAACAGACTTCAAATATTTCAAATGGTTTGATGAAAACACAAAAGAAAAAGACATAAATGACTTTGTTGTAGCAAAGAACAATGCTGAATTCTTCACAGATGCTGAAAAACTGAAGAAAATGATATTAAGCTCGGCTTCAATGAAACTTTATCTAGTCCAAAATGGACTATGGAGCATAAATGGCAGAAAAGCATAGGCAATCAAGAAAAATAAAGAAAGACAAGCTGATAGTTGATCCTGTATCTAACAAGATGCAGTTTGTCGACCATGTCAAATTTCTGTTCATAAGCCAGCGGTATTCATTGACAAGCAGCTCTCCTGAGAATGTCTTCAACATAGCATTCCTCACAGACACTAACAAGTTCCAGACTTTCTACTTCAGAGACTACCAGAAAGAAAACAAAGCTTTGAAGTATTTTCTTGAAGTGTGCAAAGACCACCATATAGACAACAAGACAGAAGTCATATTCAATGAAGTCAATGAGAAGTCTTTCATCAGGATTCTTTTCAACATCATTGAAAGATGCACCGGAAACTACCACAACAACATCAATCTTGGAAAGATGCTAAGCACTATAAACCGCTATTACAAGCACAGCATCTTTCCAAAGTTCAAAAATGACCACGATTTGTTCAAAAAGATGTCTAAGCTGCAGTTAGACAATGCGCTGATAGACACTTTCTACTATGTAAAAGACTCCGGCGAATGCCCATGGGCTAATGAGAACCAAGTCATCAAACTATGCAAGAACGTAAAGAAAAAATACAAGAAAAAAGCTGAAAAGAACATAATGCTTCTATGCATAGGAGTGTTCTATATGGCTGTCAGGAAATATTATCGGAACCTTGAAAAGAAATCAGCATTTAAAAATACGCAACTTCAACGGTAAAATATTTTAAATATTGTAAAGTATGGCTAAATTATCAGATATCAGAAAAGCATTTAGAAAATCAGTCGGATCAACAGATGCAGCAGAATCATCGATGGTAAAAGTCACAGAATACCTTGATTCTGGATCTTATGCAATAAACAGAGTTTTGACGGGTGACATCCATAAAGGATTCCCATTAGGAAGAATCAGCACAATATATGGTGAAAGTGGATCTGGAAAGTCACTTCTAGCAGCAAATGCGATTGTAGATGCATTAAAGAACAAGAATTTCCAAGCAGTCTATTATTTTGACTCTGAAGGCGGTGGCCTTTTCCAATATATTGAGAACCAGGGAGTCAACTTAGAGCAGATTGAGCATATCACTGTCCATTCTATTGAAGACTGCGCAGTGAAGATCCTCCAATTGTATGATTCTCTTGTCCAAGCAGCAGATGAATGGAAGAAAGACCCTGCTAACAATGATGAGCCAAGGATCTTGTGCGTCTTAGACAGCTTTGGAGCTCTAGCAGCAGACAAGCTTATAGTAGATGCTGCAAAAGACAAAATGGCCCAAGACATGGGGCTAGGTCCAAAGTTGAAGAACAACATGATGCGTGGACTTATGATGCGTGTTGTCCAGTCAAACTGCCCATTGATCATCATCAACCATACATATGCTGATCCAGGAGCAATGTTCACTTCAAAAGTGAAGAACATTCCTGGTGGTGAAGGAATCCGCTATGCATCACATGTCATGCTTCAGATGACAAAGCTGCTGATCAAATCAGACAATCTAGAGTTCTTGACTGGAAAGGAAAAAGAAGAAGATGACAATGGATATTTCAAAGGAAACAGAATCAATGCATTCTGCGTAAAGAACCGTGTCGTAAAACCATGCTTCTCAGCTAACATGTTCATTGACTTCTCAAATGGAATTGCAAAGTATGATGGCTTGATTGAAGACGCCGTCAGGATGGGATTCATTGAAGAAGTCCGTGGTGGATATGTCGTCAAATCTTATTCTGACAAAAAAATTACTTATAAAGAACTAGTTTCAAACTCCCAAATCTGGGACACGTTCATTGAAAAGTTCAACGATGAATCTATAAAACGAATGGCATATTCTTCTCCAATATCACAGGAGCTAGATGCTATTGAAAGTGAAATAAACAACGAGGAAATAGAAAATGGCTAACAAGAAAAAATCAAAACTTGCAGAATCTTTGACAGAGACTAATGAAGTTCCTGAAAACCAGGAAGCAGCTCCAGAGACTCCACAAGCAGAAGCTGCTGAAAAGCAGATTGAAGAAGATCTAGGAAATGTAGTCGAATATGATGAAAATGGAGTAGTTTCAGACCTTCAGAAGCAGCTAGATGAAGCGCATGACAAATACATTGCTCTCAATGCCGAGAATGAAATACTGAAAGGCACAGTAGATGACCTGAAGGCAAAGCTTGAAGAAGAGAAGAAGAAATCAAATGACCTTCAAGAGCTGATCAACAACTTCAACACTGACAAGCCAGCTGAGGTCCATGCAAATGAAGATGTCTCAGAATACCTTAACAGGATTGAAGATCTGAAGAACAAGCTTCGTGAGAACGAGCAAGAAGGAATGAACAACAGCTTCTTAGTAGTGAAGCTCCAAGCAGAGAATGAAAAACTTCAGAAGATGCTGATGGAGCAGTCTAAGAGGATTGCACGCAAGCCTACACCAAACATGAGAATAATTGGTGGAAACAGCGATTCCTGGAATTGATTCTTTCAAAATCAGTTTCTTGTAAGTTATATTCATAAAGCACGACAGTATGGATATTGATTTTTCACGTGATATCATAGAAAAATTGTTGTTTAAGCAGATTCTGGTTGACAAACAGTACATGAATGTCATCTGCCAGAACTTTGACAAAAGATGGATTAAGACAAATAATCTGTCTTTTCTTTTTAATGTAGCGACATCATTTTTCAAAAAATATGGAAAGATTCCAGATGCTAAGCTTCTTAAAGCTTTAGTCAAACGGTATGTTGAAGTAAAGAATGACCCATCAATGAGCCTGACAGAGATAAATGACTTGATTGATGAGTCACTTAGTCTCGAGTTCAATGTAGACAAAGAAATATTAGAGAACAATTTCTGCCAATTCATCAGAAAGCAAGCAGTCTATACGTCAATCATGGACAACATTGACGACATAGAGAAAAATTCTGAGAATGTCCTAGAGAAATGCTTGGCAAGGTTCGATGAGATAAACAAGATCTCGTTTGGAATAAAAGACCTTGGAATGGACTACTTTGACTTAGATGACATGGCAAAGCACTGGGAGTTCATTTCAAATCCTGCAGCAAGGATTCCAACATTGTGGCCGGGCTTTGATGAATATACGAATGGTGGCTTGTTCAAAGATGGAAGAATGCTTCTTTTGTTCATGGGCCAAGCAGGATTGGGAAAGTCATTGTTCTTGTCTAACTTAGCAGTGAATCTTCTCAAGCAGAATCTTTCAGTTGTTGTCATATCACTCGAGATGAGCCAAGACGTCTATGCTCAAAGGTTTGACGCCCACATCTCAAAAGATGACATCAACCATTTGAAAGACACAATGTTCAGCTCATGCGACAAGATCAAAGCATTCTACAAGCAATATCCTAAAGCTAATCTGTTCATCAAAGAATATCCTCCGAGAAGCATAAAGACTAGAGACATTGAAATCTATCTTGAAAACTTGAAACTAGCTGGAAAGAACTTTGATGCAGTGATCGTAGACTATCTCAACCTAGTCATTCCAAACCATAGGTCAGACAGCATGTATAAAGATGGATTAGCTGTCTCTGAGGAATTAAGAGCATTGTCATACAAGTTCAGCTGTCCAGTGATTTCTGCAGTCCAGTCAAACACTGAAGGAATGAACAATGAGAACATTGACATGCAGAACATCTCTGAGTCTCGTGGAATTGCACATACATGTGATGCATTGTTTGCTTTGTTCCAGATGCAAGAAGACCGTGAAAATGGAATAATCAACATGAGAGTGTTGAAGAACAGACTTGGTGGAAGAGTTGGAAAAGTCCTTCAATACAGCATGAATCCATCGAATCTGACTGTCATTGACTTGTCAGAAGACCGGACAATAGTTTCAGACCTTGTGAAATCTGCTTCTGAAGAGAAGTCAGAGCAACGAATAGTTGAAGCAATGCATGCTGCAAATGAATTAAGTGCTTTATAGATTCAAAAACTGATATTTCGGTTCTTAACATGAATGAGTCGTGCCATTTATGTTAAGTTTTTTATTTTTCAGTATAATATTTTATTAAAATTATCCTCAGTGAAAACGTGAAAGACGATGATTTAGAATATTATTCAATAGGAGATAGTGACCAATCTGAAGATAACCTTCTTTTTTATACTCCCAAGTTTGTAGATTCTATAGATGACATTGACATTCTGCGAAAAATACGATCTAAATATCCAAAGATAACAGACAAGAATGAAACTGACAAGGTCTCTAGGCAAGAGTTTCTCAAGATGCTAGAAGACAAAGAATTCATAAATGGGATCTTGAACCAGTACAATTTGAAGCTCTATGACTTGTTTTTGATATTCAAGCAGCATTACACATATCTTTTCAATACTTCTAACTACATAAAGAATGTCCAAAGAGTCATAGATGAAGTAGGATATTTAAAGAGCAAAGAAGAGCAAGAGCAGATAGAAAAAGCTAAAGAGAAAAAGAAGCGTGGAAGAAAAAGAAAAACAGAAGTTCAAAGTTGAAAAACCAATAGATTTGGCTAAGTATTACACCTTCACTGACAAAAGCTTAGACAAATCATTGAATTTCCAAGTTTCATTAGCTAATATCTCTGGCAAAGGGATCTATTCAAAGTACAAAGATGATTTTGACAAACTTTTCAAAGTGTATCAAAGTCATCCTTTTGATTTCATGAGCTATTTCAAATATATTGTCTTAAGTGGGATAAAAGTAGAAAAAATAGCTGATTCAAACATCTTCTATTCTTTTGTCTTAGACCTGAAAGCAAAAGAAAAATACAAGAAGATCTACAAGTATTTTCTAAAGTCAGCAAAGAACATCACTGCTGCATGCAAAGAACTGAACTTCAACAGGACAGTAGACTACCTGAAGCATATCATAAAGAACAACCAGCTAGCTGGGCTGTATCTTTCTGGAAGGATATCTGAATATTATCTAGCTAACATTGCACTTCTTCCAAAGATTGTCTCAAAGCTAGATCCAATAAGCAAAGACACACTGAACTATCTGGTCTTGCAGCAAGAAAAAATCAATTCAGACCTTCAAGATGCATTCCTCCATATAAAAGGAATCCAAGTCGATGCAATAAAATTCACAGACAAAATGATTGCAGAGCTGTAAAATATTTAAAACAAACAACAATAACAGTAAGTAACAAGGAAATAACAATATGTGCACATGGATGACAGACATTCCACTCCATTCTAAACAGAACATTGGAGAGAAAAAGAAGAACCTAATGCTTTTCATTAGACCGACTGAAGGAAATGACGTCTATCGTTTCCGTCTTTTGGGGTTTGAATCAAAGACATCAGATAGAGATACTCCTTATATCCAAAGGTTTGTCCACTCTGTCTGGGTGAAAGACAAAAATGGCAAATCACACACCGAATCAGTGGTTTGTCCAGTGACTCCATATGTGAAAGAGCATTGGGAAGGCAATCCAATGGACACATGCCCAATCTGCAAGTTCGCCAACTTGAACTACATCGCATATCAGAATTCAAATTGGACAGACACTGAGTCTAACAAGAAGAACAAGGAATATGGACGCAAATTTGAAGTCCTTATTCCAGTATATGTTGTTTCAGATCCAACATATCCATTGAACAACAATCAGTTCAGGGTCATTGGACTGTATACAAAAGAAGATTTTGAAAAGTTCTCTAAGCTGATCTGGAAAGAACGCCACGAGAATAAGAACCAAGTATTCAATGGCGTAGAAGCTGTTGACTTTGTCATTCAGATGAAGACTGTCAAAGAAGAGAAAAAGAAGAAGTCTGGAGAGACATATACTTGGACTCACAATGTGATTTCTAGAATGGGATTTTTAAAGACTCCAAAAGCTATCCCAGCTATCACTAAAGAGGCTATTGACAAGTTTCCTTTCGATGAGGAATTCTGGCAATATCCAACAATGGATGATTTGAATGCATTTTATGACAAGCATATCAAGCATTCTATGAGTGAAGATGATCTTCCTCCAGAGGATCTTTCATCTGTAGATGAAGTCTTTGGAGATGGAGAGAAAAAGGAAGCTCCTAAAGAAGAAAATCCTGTTGTAGAAAAGACAAATTCAATTGAAAAGTCAGAAAAGACATCTAACACTGAGATGAAAGCTGAAGAACCACTTTCAGAACTTCCTTTTGAAGACAGCATTGATGAACTGCCAGAGGAAACTCCAAAAGAAGAAATGAAGGTTGAGGAAGAAGAAGAAAAACTGCCTGAACCCGAGAAAGAGAAATCATCAAGCATTACAACTGACAGTGAACTAGATGACTTTCTGAGCAAGATCTAGAATGTTATAGTTCACTGCTTATAGTCAGTCGGTGCGCACTAAGAAATTAGTGCGCATTCTTGTATTTTATTATATATGGAAAAAATTATAACGTTTTTGCACTCTGGAGACATTGGCGACTGCATTGCGGGATTGGGTGCGACTAAAGAAATCTGTGAAAAAGAAAATGCTAAAGCGTATTTTCTTCTAGACACAAGTGGTGGAATGACTTGCAATGATGAAGAGATAAACAATGCAGTCATAGCTAACACCAGAGGAAAAGGATTAAAATTTAATAATGCTGGATATGATTTCTTAGCACCATTAATAGAATCACAGCCATATATTAAAAAAGTAGAGAAGTTCAATCCAAATGTCCCCATCAGCATTGACTACAACCTGAATTCTTTTCGAAAAGCATTTTTGAACAGAGAAGTAGCAAAAGCTACAAACCAGAATCTGTTGTTCTTGCATCAGAATGCTGTTGGCCTTGATTTCAAATGGAATGGTCCTTGGCTGTCATTCAATGAAGAAACAGAAGAAAAACATAAGATTTTGATAAGTCGTTCTCCAAGAGTCCATTCTGCATATGCATTCTTTGCAATCCATGAAGACATGCTTAAAGAAAACGCTGAATTCATTGGAACAGATTTTGAATATGAGCTGTTCAAAGAGACCTTCAGGTACCAGCCACAAAGATGGCCAGTGAAGACTGCTTATGACTGCTTAAGAGCAATTGCAACGTCTGAAGTAGTAATATGCAATAGCACTATGTTCTATTGGATAGCAGTAGGATTTGGCCATAAGAACATCATTCATGAAATGCCAATCGATGTTCCAACATCATATTTTCCAAACCAGACTCCAAATTTCATCCATTATCTTCAAGGAGCACATTTCATAGCATGATAACTAAATTGAATGGTCAATTAGTCATAAACTTTGATGATCCTAAAGAATTTGAAGATCTGCTAAGGAACAGCAAAGTTGGAATATACAACCTTGGACCGGGAATTGGAGACCATGTCTACCATACATATTTTCCAGAAGTATATTACAAGAACACTAAGAAGAAAGTCATAGATGTCAAACGTCATTGGTGCTATGACTTCAATCCATACGTTGAAAGAGAAGGTGATCCTGATGTCTTGATCTGTCCATGGTGCATAAATGACAGGATAAAGAAGAATACGCACTTGTCTCCTGTTGAAGTCATATTCAAAGGCACCAGTTTTAATACATTCTTGCGTCATCCAAGGCTTTACAGGTTTGAAGATTCTGAAAAGATTCCAAATGGAATCTGTGTCCATACTACAGGGGTGTCATCTAAGTTTTCTTTTCCAGACAATGTCATAGATGTAATCCAGCAGAAATATGGAAAAGACTTTCAGATATTCCAAGTAGGAGCAAAGACTGACAAGCCAACTCCATTCATTGACAGAAGAGGACTTCCTTCAATTTGGGACACGGTTGAGCTTATTTCAAAGTGCCAGATGTTCATAGGTGTAAATTCTGGCCTATACCATATTGCAAACTGCTATCCAACTGTATGGAAAAAGATAGTTCTAGCAGACACACTGCATCCATTAGACAGCCTTAAAACATGGACTCCATTAGACACGTCTATGAAAGATGGAGTTTGGTCAGACATTGCAACAACATACTACAATTTGTCAGAAGTTGACCTTGGAATAACTTATTCATATAAAAAACTATAATGAAAATAGCAATCTTGACAGTTTCTACACCTAACAGGAAGATGATGTATGAGCTGACAAACAAAACTAAAGAGAAATTTGCAGCTGAAAACAATGTTGATTTTGTATTTTCAGACACATTCAGGGAAGAAATTGGATGGAATAGACACCCATATTGGCTGAAAGTACTGTTTGTCAAGAAATATATTTCAGACTATGATGCTGTCCTTTTGATTGATGATGATGCTGGATTTGTCAAATTCAAGTTTGACTTTCAAGACTTTATAGAGCATCTAGACAAGCCATTCTATGTGACAGAAGATGAAGGAGGAGTCAATTCTGGAGTAATATTGTTCAAGAATTGCCCTGAAAGCAAACAGTTCATTGATTTTTGGACAAGTGCAGCTTATGACCCAAAATTCCAATTCAGGAATTTTGACCAAGAGTTTGTCATAGCGTTCTTCAAGCAGTTTCCAGACATTGGTGGAATATTAGATGGAAAGATCTTCAATGCCTACCAACCATCATTTGAACAAAAAACAGCAAAGAATGCATTTGATGAACAGAAGACTCTTATAGTTCATATTGCCGGGGGTCCTCAGAGGAAAGCTGAGCTGTATCAAAGTGGAGAAATTTACAAGATATTTGGAGTACAACAAAACAACTAAAATAGACCTTATGAAAAGTAATTAAAATTACTTTGTTTAAAGGTTTTAAATGAACAAGATTGTTGTATATACATGCATCATTGGAGATTATGATACACTTAAGCCTGTCTGCAATAGAAGCAGCAGGATTGACTATATTTGCTTTACTGACAACCCGCATATAAAGTCTGATGGAGTTTGGGAAATTAGAAGGCTTCCTCCAGATGATCTATATACAGATGGGCTTTCAAAAATCAAAAAGCAGAGGATTGTAAAGATCCTTCCACATGTCTACTTGAAAGACTATGAAATATCTATTTGGATAGATGGAAACATTCAGATAACAGGCAATCTTATTTTTGAATTTTTGAATGCCCTTGATTTGAACAACCACTTCATGTTTGTAAATCGCCACCCATCAAGGGATTGCATCTACAGGGAAGAAGTTGATGTTCTAAGGCGTAAGAAAGATCTTCCAGAAAACACAAATCCTCAAATAAGAAGATACAAAGAAGAGGGATTTCCCGAGCATTTTGGCTTAGCTGAGACAAATATAATTGTCCGTAAGCACAATGACTACCGATGTAAGAAGCTCATGTTTGATTGGGCAAAAGAGATCATCAATGGAAGCCACCGAGACCAGTTGAGCTTTGACTACTGCAGATGGAAGAATGGAATGTCACAGTTCATTGGCTGGATTGAAGAGAATCTCCATTATACTTCTAAGACTGGATGTTTCAGAATCTACAGCCACGGACAGAATCCTGTCAAGCTGATTGGAACTACTATGCTTCCTCATGTCATAATCCATAAATATGAGATTGATGAAAAGCAGAAGCTTGAAGAAGAAAAGAAGAAACTAGAGGAAGAGAAGAAAAAGCTTATTGAAGAGCAGAAGAAAAAAGAAGAAGAATTCAAGAAAAAGCTTGAAGAAGAAAAACAGAAGATGCTTGAAGAGCAACTTCAGAAAATAGAAGAACTTGAAGACAAGCAAGAAGAATTAGAAGCTGAAAAAGAAAAGACAGATGAAAAACTAGTATTTTTAATTAAAAAGCTTGAAACAACAAAAAATCAGCTTAAAGCGCTTGAAGAACTCAACAGGAAATTCAATGAACTTAATAAAAAATATGACCTTGAAAAGGTCAATTCAGAAAAAATAATAGAGAAGTTCAAGACAGACAAAAAACTGCTTATAGACACTATCGATGGTCTTAAAGCTACAATCAAAGAAGAAAAAGAGAAACTGAAGCAAGAACAGAAGAAAATATGCATCTTCACCTGCATCCTCAAGAACTATGATTCTTTGATAGATGTCACAAACCTTCTTGACAAATTTGATTTCATCTGCTTCACCGACAATTTGAAGATGGAGCCAAACGGATGGAAGCTCAAGCCAATTCCAGAAGATATCCTCAGATATTCAATAGAGAAACAGCAGCGTCTTGTGAAGATGCTTCCACATATCTATCTTCCAAAGAAATATGATGTTTCTCTATACATTGATGGAAACCTTCAGATCATAAGCACAGATTTGACTAAGAACTTCTTTGAAAAATATCCGTTAGGCAAAGAGTTCATCTACATAAACAAACACCCGCAAAGAGACTGCCTGTATGATGAAGCAGTGGTATGCAAGCAGAAGAAGAAAGACCGTGGAGATATAATAGACAAGCAGATCAAAAGATACAAAGCTGAAGGATTCCCTGCGCATTTTGGTCTGTTTGAGAACAACATCCTTCTAAGAAAGCATACAGACAAACGCTGCATAGAGCTCATGAATGAATGGGCAAAAGAACTTATCAATGGATCTAAGCGTGACCAGCTGAGTTTGACATACTGCCAATGGAAATTGGGATTGCACATTGGTCTGTTGAAAGAAGACATTAGGAATTTCCTCAACCACAAGAACAACTTCAAGATCATCCCTCATAAGTTGAACAAAGGTGTGACTATTGGAATGTGCAATTTCAACGGCACAAGATTGACAAACGCTTGTGTGAAGTCAATCATCAAGAATTGTGGCTTGCCTGATTTTAAGATTGTCATATTAGACAACTCTGACAAAGAAAAATTTGTCTTAGAAGATGGCATAGACACAAATGTAGTCGAAGTCTTGGACAATACAGAAGGACAATATATTGATTTTCAAGAAGTAGTAGAAAAATATGGTGGTGAAATAGACCAATCTGTAGTTTCAGGGTATGCAAACTTAAGGCATGCATATGGAATACAGTTCTTGATTGACAGATCTCCAACATCTGATTTCGTGCTTTTTGATAATGATACAATATTGAAGAAGAAAATTGACTTCATAGACAACAGATATATTTCTATTTCTGGATTCCAGAATCCATATATGAACAAAGGCGTCTTAAGAAAGCAAAGGTTCTTGCCATTCATCCAATATTTCAACAAGAAAATGATGAATGACTATAAAGTATGCTATTTCAACTCTAGGAAGATCATGAATGGAAATGGCCCACATGCAATGGAATATGATACTGGATCATCATTTGCAGAAGCTGTGACTGAAAAATTCCTTCCATTCAAGATCATCAATGTCCCAGACTACATTGAGCATTTGATGGGTGCTTCATGGGCAAAAGTCCATGATGAAAGTGCATTCTTAGAGAAAAATAAAGATTATTACTCTTAATATGACTATTCCTAAAGGAAATTACGGTAAGCCAAATCTCGGAAAACGCGTTGATTTAGTTGGACAGATAAATTTTGGATCTGAACCATATCTAATAACGATTGGTGACGATACTACAATTTCCTTTGATGTCGCCTTTATTACTCATGATGGAGGTATTAGAGTCATAAGAAATATCAGAAAAGACAAAAACATATTTCTTGGAGGTCCAATAATAGTTGGTAAGAATTGCTTCATTGGATGTTGTTCAGTTATTTTGCCAAACGTTACAATAGGAGACAACTGTATAATTGGTGCTGGAAGCATAGTTACTAAAGATATTCCTGCGAATTCTGTTGCAGCTGGCTGTCCATGCAAAGTCATTTGCAGTTTAGATGAATATGTTAAAAAACATGAAAAGGACTTCATTTACGTTGATAACAGATTTCCAGAAAAAAATAAAGAAATAATTTTAAGCAAATTCAAATCTAAAATGGATCTTTAGAGCATGTTAGTAATAACGAATAATTGCATGGGAGGCTATTTTTATCGTGATGTGATGAAAATCAGCTATAACCATCCATTTTTCTGGGGAACTATGAAATGCGATATTCTTGAATTGATAAAGAACTTTGACAAAATAGATTTTAAAAACTACAAGGTTGAAAAAGACGAAAAAGACAAATATAGTCTTATAATTGACAATCTTATAAAGTACAAGTTGATCCATCATCATCTTAGTCCTCGAGACAAAGTTGTAAGAAAGAATGACCATGATGTATTCTATGACAAAATAGAAGACTACATCAAAGAAAAATATGAAAGTCGTCTAGAAAGAATGCTTGATTCTAAAGAAAAGCCAACATTTGCAATACATTGGTTTCCAAGTGATGGATTCAAAAAGAAGATGCTAGATGATTTCATCAAAAATGACATAAAGTACAAGACAGTTATTTTTATGCCATATAAAGAATATAAAGACTATAATAAAGGCAATATCATTTTAGTATATAGTCCATTAAGTCTGACATCAAAAAATTCTGAGTTGGCGAAAAAATTGAAGAACTTCATCTGAAATAGTATAAAAGTAAATAGTAAAAAATATACTATTTACTCATGAAAAGCTTCCTAGAATTTTTAACTGAATCTGTCATAGATCCTGAAAATGACACATTGGATCCTTTGATTTTTGAAAACCCTGAAGAAAACAGATATCCAAAGATTCTAGAGTCTGTAAGACAGCAGATCTTGATGCTTGTCAAAGAATTTGAATATATGGTCCAGATAGAAGATGTCTGGATCAAGGGAAGCATTTTGACAAAGAACTATTCTCCAAGGTCTGACATTGACGTCACTATCATAACAAAGTCTGAAGGAAGCATGGATGATGATGACACGTGGGACTATACCAAAGCAATGTCAGGGAAGAATGCCGGTCTGTCAAACCATCCAATAAATTTCTTCATCAACTTCATCAAGACTAAAAAAGACCTTAAGAACATCATTGACAATTTTGACAACATCTATTCATTGATGAAGAACAGTTGGCTGAAGAAGACAAAAGACTATTCAGTAGATGTTGACAAATACATGAACAGCTTCAAAGACAGCATCTCAAACATTGACCTTGAGACAATGTCTCTTCGAAGAGACTTAATTGACTTCAATTCAATCAAAAAGTTCCCAAAAGGAATGAACAAGAAGCTCAAAGCTATGGCCGAAAAGAAGCTCAAGAGCATTGAGACGTCTATCAAAAGAATGATTAGCGATGCTGACAAGACTAAAAAAGGAAGATTGATGGTCTTCAAAAAGCCAATATCATTGACTGAATTGAACAAGATACGTTCTAAGAACACTCTTCCAGAGAATGTCATATTCAAGCTAGCTGAAAGATACTACTATTTTGAACTGATAAAAGAACTAGACAAAATCTTAGACAACAACAAAATTGAAGATGAAGATGTGATTGACATCCAAGACGCTCTTGAAAATTTCTTCTCTAAGACTGAGGCCTAATCATATGAAGATCGACTATTTGAAACTCCTCCACGAAACTGAAGAGAAAGCAAACCTCAATGAAGCTGGCAAGAAATGGCCAGAAGACTATGTCAAAACTGCAAAGAACAACATCTTGAATTCTCCATTAGGAAAGACTTTCTGGTATGCTGAAGAATATATTGACAAAGACCTTAAGAACATTTCAATTGAATTTGAGCCATTAGCAAAGAAAAATACAAACCTTGGATATTTTGCTTTGATCATCAAGTGGTTCCTTGAATATTCCGGAAGTGATCCGCGCAAATATCAAGACTTTCTTGAAAGAAAGCTTGATGGAATATTGAGAGCTCTCCTATGGCTGACTAACAACCCGCCGGAATATAATAAAGTCAAAGACGTTTTGAAATCATGGTCATTCAAAGAATGGGAACCACTTCAAAAATCAATAGAAGAAAAAATAGAAACTGAGCAAGAAGAGAAGCTGAAGAACCTGAAGGTTGAAAACAAAGGATTTGAAATCATCCCAATTGCTTCATTCGATGACTTCCATGAAAAGTTTGGAGATGACAAGACTGGACTTCAAGGAAAATACACATGGTGCCATGCAAATGAACCTAGGACATATGACAACTGGGTGAAGAAAGATGATGACACTGGAAAGAACAAATATATCTTCTTTGTCATAGCTAAGAAAGGTTGGGAGAATATCCAACCACCAGATCCTCCACCAGACCAGAAGACTGGTGACGCTTATGATGAATATGGGACAAGTTTGATTGCCATACTTGTAGATACTGAGACTAGAAAGCTCAGGAATGCTACGTTGAGATGGAACCATGCAGTCCATCCAGCTAATACGCGAATGGGAGTCTCTGATGACATGGCATTTCTTGGATGGGGTGATTTGTCAGAAGAAACTGGAATAAACATCAAGACAGAGATAAACAAGATATTAGACAAAGCTGAAGAAGAACATCTGGCAGAATCATCATTGCTGACTGAAGGAAAGCATTGGCCTGAAGACTATGTGAAGACTGCTTTCAATACAATCAAAAATAGTAATCTTGGAAAGCAATCTTGGTATAAAGAAGAATATCTGCTGAGAGACCTGATTGGACCTCCAATAGAGCAAAATACGACAAAGCAGGAACAGTCCCATAATATAGACAATATAGATAAGAAAGATTTAGCACATAATCCAAACAAATATGGAATGCTTGGCAAATTCGTGCCATTAACCCACAAGAATTCAAACCTTGGCTACTTTGCTACAATCATAAAGTGGTTCATCGAATATTCAACAAATGAAGATAAGAAAAATGAATTCATTAATAGCAAGTTAAATGATACTATTAAGACATTGCTTTGGTTGAGCAATAATCCAGCTGAAGAATCAAAGCTAAAAGAACAGATTAAGACAAAATGGACCTTTGATGATTTTGAGAAATATCAGAAATCAATAGAAGATCAAATAGATGCAGAACAGTCAGAAAAGCTAAAAAATACAAAGCTCCAAGATAAAGGCTATGAGATAGTTCCAATCAATTCTTATAAAGAACTCCATGAAAAGTTTGGTGGAGATAAGACCGGCTACAAAGGCGAATCTAAATGGTGCCACACGAATGGAAAAAGTACTTATGACTCTTGGACAAATGGTAGAAAGTACAATTTTTTCGTCTTAGTTAAAAAAGGATGGGAAAAGATAGAACCACCTGATCCAAATACGACGAATGCTTATGACGAATATGGAACAAGTCTGATTGCTATTCTCGTAGATGTTGCTTCTGGAAAGCTTTTGAATGCTACTTTGAGATGGAACCACGTTATTGAACCAAGCTTAGAAAGAGAAGGAACATCTGTTGATAAAGCGTTTCTTGGATGGGGAGATCTCGCCGAAGTGACTGGAAAAGATGTAGAGAAAGAAATCAAGGAAAAGCTGAAAGACACGCAAGATGCAATTCAAAAAGAAATAGACAATGCAAATAGACAGGTAAATAAATATCTTGAAAATCATAAAGATAAGATAAAAGAGTTAAATCCTGACACTAACTTTAAGATAATTAAGAAGTTCAGAAATATAGTAACAGAAATAAAGATTCCAGAGGGGGTGGAGAGCATTGGGTACTATGCATTCGCCAGTTGTTCCAGGTTGACGTTAATCACAATACCTAGATCCATAACGAGCATTGGAGACAATGCGTTTCGGAACTGCTCCGGACTGACATCGATCACGATTCCCGATAGCGTGACGAGCATTGGGAGCTATACATTCTGCGATTGTACTGGGTTGACATCGATCACAATCCCGAACAGCGTGACAAGTATTGGGGGTTCTGCGTTTTACGGTTGTTCCAGACTGGCGTCAATCACGATTCCAGACAGCGTGACAAGCATCGACTGGGGTGCATTTGATGATTGTTCTAGTCTAATGTCGATCACAATTCCCAATAGCGTGACGAGTATTGGGTACTCTATGTTTCACGGTTGTTCCAGGCTGACTTCTATCACGATTCCAGACAGCGTGACAAGCATCGGAAACAGTGCTTTTTCCAATTGTTCCGGACTGACATCGATCACGATTCCCGATAGCGTGACGAGCATCGGGGACGCTGCCTTTTTCCGTTGTTCCGGGCTGACGTCGATTACGATCCCAGACAGTGTGACGAGCATTGAGAACCATGCGTTTTTCTATTGTTCCGGACTAACGTCGGTTACGATTCCAGAGAGCGTGACAAGCATCGGGAGCTACGCATTTAACGGTTGTCCCGAACTCAAGACAGTCTATTGTTCAAAAAAGATTTGGAACAAATTCAGAGACAAGTTTCCAAAAGATGCAGAAAGAAAGGATCCGAAAATAAATGAGTCATATTTGAAAGATGTTGACTATTATGACCTTTATAAGAAGATCCAAGAAGACGCAATGTTCAGTGGGATTGACGGATCGAGCATTGGAGCAGGTGACATTGTTGGTGTAGACCTTCCAGACGAATTTGATGCAGAAGTCCATACGAATGGAGCAACAAGCCCATCAAAGAGCATTCTTCCAAAGATTCAGAAGTATGTCTCAGGAAAAGGCGGTTTCTTTGGGCCAGATGACTTCACTTTAGCTAAAAACATCTTCAACAAGGTCCAGAAAAGATACAAAGAGCAGATGAAAGCAATGAGGAAGTTTGCTGTTGGAAAGCAATGTCTGACATGTGAAGATATCTTCTTTGGCCTTGGTCTTTCAGAAGAGCAAGCTAAGGAGCTTTGCAAGAAGCATTTTGAGCATGCAGTTTCAGAAAACAATGCCAATGCAAAACTAGTAGATCTAGCTTTCTATGGATCTAGGACAAAAGGCACTGAAAGAGAAGATTCTGACTTAGATGTCGTAGTCCAATATTCTGGACCTGAAAGAGAAGACACCATGTTTGAGATCCTTAACTCTGAAGATGGGGAATTTGGAAGATTTTCAATCGGTGGATTCATTGTAGACTTCAATCCAATCAAGGGACCAATAGATGAATTCTTAGCAAAAGCTGCTAGATACTAAAATTCCATTGAAATTGTATATTATTTAAAATAATGATATAGTTTTAATGTGGAATTCACTAATTATTTAATACCCAATGATACTGGTGGGTGTTTCTTTTGGCGGTCATTGATGGCAGTTGAGACAATCTGGGCTATGGGTCCAGAATATGAAATCAACAACATTGTCTCTCAAAGACCAAGCTTTGATCCAAAATATTATCAAGGCGTCAATATGATAATGGTTCAAAGATTGACAAATGAGCATCAGCAAAGGATGCTTGAAGGTTTCTTGAAGCCGGTTTCAGATGCTGTTGGTTGCTGGACAGTCTTCAACATTGATGACATTATGGACCATAGATATATTCCTTTGTGGAACAGGGGCCGTAGAGGATATATCAATCCAAAGACGCAGGAAAGGATAAAGTCTATGCTTAATACAGCAGATTTTGTCCTTACTACGACTGACATCATCAAAGAGCATTATCATAACCTTTATGGAATTCCTCTTGAGAACATCATAACAATTCCAAATCTTCTTCCTAGATGGTGGATTGGAAGCTACTACAACAAAGACCTGTCAATTGAAAAATTCAACCAATTCAAGAAAAAACCAAGAATTGGTATAATTTCATCACTTTCCCATTACAATCTTGATAAAATCCGCATAGACCATAGGAAGAATGATGGATTCAACCATGGAATCTACCCATGGGAAGAGACAAAAGATGGAAAGCAAGTGACTGTCTGGAAAGATGAAGAAATGAAAGTCATTGAGAATCCAGACGACTTCCAAGTAGCTCCAGATGACTTGAGCATCATCTTAGAGACAATAAAGAAAACCGTAGATGATTTCCATTGGGTGTTTGTTGGCTATTCACCACCTGAGCTTGAAGAATACATAAAAGCTGGCAAGATTGAATACCATTCAGGTGTTCCAATCATGAATTATCCTTTGTCGCTGTCAAACCTAAGGCTGAATGCAATTGTAGCTCCATGCCTTCCAGGTGTCTTCAATGAATCAAAGTCAAACATCAAATGGCTTGAAGCTGCAGCGTTAGGAGTTCCACTTTTCGCAAGCAACATCATTGCATACAGCAAATACATGCCTGAAAAGCAGCTTTTCAATGATGGAAAAGACTTAGAAGAAAAGCTGATGAAGCTGAAGAAGACATCATCATATGTCTACGGTGAGATGATTGAGAACCAGTGGAAATACATAAACACTCCACACAAAGAAGCAGGCTGTGACATTAAGAACTACTGGCTAGAAGACAACATTGGAGTTTGGATGAAATTGTTCAAGATGAGGCATAAATCTCAGACAATTTCATTCAAGTTTTATCTTGATGTCAAAAAACAGAAAAATGCTGAGAACAAAATGGATGTAGTGTTCAGCAAGAACAATGATGATTTATTGATTACAAAGGCTTTGAACAGCAAATGAAAATAGAGAACAGAGACAGAATATTTGCTATTGCAAATTGGATTAAAGACCGTAGTGGTGCTGTAAAAGCATTAGTTCCAAAGTTGTCAGTAAGAGAATCAGACGCCATTTTGATCTATGTGAACAATGCTGACTACACTCAAGATGAACTGAAGCAATATGCTGAAGAAGTTGAAAAACTTTCAAGCCATAAAGCAGAAGTGATTGGAGTAGACAAAGAGCCAAATGGAAAGAATAGAGCCGTTTTCAAGAATTTCATCTTGAAAGACATTTCTAGCAAATTCTGGAAAGATGATGCGTTTCCATGGTTCTACATGATTGAAGACAACATTGAATTCTTGAAAGATCCTAACCAATTCTATTCAGACATTGAGGAACTGATTGAGTTTCTAGACTATGGCACATGGTTCAATACGATTACTGACGTTTGCAATTTAGTGTTTGACAAGTATGATCCAAGGTCAAATATTGTAATTGACGTTCCTAAATACCAAAAAATATTCAGCAAGACTATATGCTGGTGCAGCCATTCAAATCCATCATTGTTCATCATAAACACAAAGCTAGAATCAAAAGAAAAGATTGAAAAAGGATTCTTTGATGATTCATTCTATATTCCAATGTTCTGGATCATCAAATATCTTGCAGTCAGAAGCATTGAGGACAAAGGACAATATTTTATGAATTTCTATCCCACTGTTGAAAGTGAAAGAGGAGTATTCAAAAAGATTGAAGGCCTAGTCGATGAACAGATTTCAAGAGATTTGTTCATTGCTGAAGACAAGAAATTCAAAGAGCAGAATATTTCTATAGAGCCTTGTACTGATGTCCAATATGCATTAGATTTCATCTACAGCAAGTTCAGCAAGAGAGAAAAAGAAAATGACAACAAATGAGTTTGACAAAAAGTGCATTCCTAATGTAGACAATGTCGTTCTTCGCATCATAAACAATGCGAAGAATGTTGTTCTAGATGACAGCGGCTTAGTTCTAAGTGAAAATTCATTTTCAAACCAAAAATTGTCTCTTTGCATTGTTGAAGATCCAGGAAAGACCGGAGCAGAAAAGTATGGATTGAAAGAAGGCGACTATGTCCTAGCAGACAGGCTGGCTTCATTCTACCATACAAGCCCAGTTTGTATAATGAACTATGACAATGTCATAGTGAAGACAAACAAAGACCGGTCAGAAATCCACCCATTGAAGAACCTCATATTTGTAGAGCAGCTTAAAAAAGTGTCTCCTGACGACAGCGGGTTTGTCCTGAATGCTACAGATGACTTTTTAATACGTTATGGAAAAATAATTGAAACTAACATAGACAATGACGTCGAGTTCCCATTTGATGTCGGGGATATTGTCATAATAAACCGCGGAGCAAGAGAATCAATAACTTTCAATGGCAAAAAAATATTAGTCTATAAGCCAGAGAACATCATTGCAAAAGTCTTAGACTATGAACAATAATCTAGAAGTGAATGGCAATTTCATTCGTTGTGAAAAGTTGAAAGAACCAACTGAAAGCAACGATGGTTTTGTATTTAAGAAAGAGCAGTTTCCTCTATACAAAGTCAACAGAATATATTTGAAAGACAGATCTTCATTAGCCTTTGATGTCAATGAAAATGATGTTGTGATGCTAGAAGATGCAAAAGGTGCACTTATAAAACTGAATGAAGATGAATTTTTAATTCCTGTGCACTACATAGTAGCAAAAGTAGCAATGTAAAATATAGATATATGAAAAGTGATAATCTGAAATTCTTCAAAATTAGAGAAGTAAAATCTCCAACAAGAGCACACAGTGATGACGCAGGAATAGATTTCTATATTCCAACAAACTTGACATTTGAAATAATGGAGCCTAAGTTCCAAACAACGGGATGCCAAGTAGCAATTAACAGAGACACAAATGGATTCATCAAGAAATTCATCCTTAGGTCAGGTGAGTCAGTGCTGATTCCATCTGGCATCAAAGTCAATATTCCAGATGGCTTTGCTTTGATCTTCAACAACAAAAGTGGAGTAGCAGCAAAGAAGAAGCTTCTTGTTGGATCATCAGTAGTAGACCAAAGCTACAAAGGTGAAGTCCATATCAACCTTCACAATGTCTCAGACAAGACTATTGAAATAGAAGCTGGTGACAAGATTGTTCAAGGAATTGTCTTTCCAATCAACTATTGTGATGTTGAAGAGACAAACTCAGAAGAAGAGCTCTACAGAGGGAAGAATGACACTGGTCGTGGAGCAGGCGGTTTTGGAAGTACGGGAGATAAATAATGAAGATATATTTTGCAAGTCCATTTTTCAATCCTGAGCAAGTTGAAAGAGAAGAACGCTTAAAAGCAAAGCTTCGTAGCCAAGGATTTGACGTTTGGTCGCCTAAAGAGAATGTCCATCTTAAGAAAGATGCAACAGAAGCAGAGCAGATCAAAGCTTTTGAAGACAACTTGAACAACATTGCTGGAAGTGACATCATCTTTGTAGTGACAGATGGAAAAGACGTTGGAACAATTTGGGAAGCAGGCTTTGCAAGTGGATTCAACAAGAATGCAAGCAAGAAAATCACTGTAGTGTACTATTGTGAGACTCTTCCAGAAGGTGGAAAATTCAATGTCATGCTTGCAAGAAGTGGTGATCTGATTTATACTAAGTTTGAACAGCTAGACACTTTCAAAGAAGAAATTGAAAATTTCTTAGAAACTGACAGAAAAAGAGAATATACAGGATTCATTGAATAATGGCAAAAGAATTCAAAATCAATTCTGACCTTCAGACATATCTTTCAAAGATAGACATATTAAGGACGCTTATCCGATATCAGACATGCTTGAAGAACCTGAATGAAAGCGTAGCTGAGCATTCATTCTATGTTGCAGCTATTGTCTTGAAGCTAAGTGAATACTATGACTTTGATCTTACGACTGCTCTTATAACTGCAATCATCCATGATATTCCAGAAGCTAGCATATCAGATGTTCCATTCAACATCAAGCAAAGGAATCCTGAACTTTGCAAAGCATTAGAAGACGTTGAAGCTAAAGTCACTACGACTCAGCTCTCAGAAGAAGCAGCTGAGCTGATAAAGCACTTCAATGAATGTGACACTCCTGAAGGTCTTGCATGCAGGCTAGCAGACATTCTTTCAGTCGTGCTGTATTCTGCAGATGAAATAAAGACTGGAAACAAGATCTTCAACTACATTGCCATCAAGACATTGAAAAGATGCAGTGATGTCCTTCAACAGTTAGAAAAATACATCAAAAAGCCATATACGAAAGAGCAGATCGCTGACAAGATAAATCAGATCATGAACATCTACTAATCGTATATTATTTAAAGAAAGAAAACAAAATGGGAAAATTTGTACCAGGATACGAGACTATAAAAGTAAAGTTGATCAATTTCGCTGGAAATGATCTAGGCAGGCAGTGCTGTGAGTTTGGTCAGAATGCTGAATTCTATGTTCCATTGAAGAATGGCTATTCTCCAGATGATCCTCAATGCAAGAAGATTGCAAGGCAGATCACTGAAGGAATGACATTTCCAAAATACGCGTTTGAAGGCCATAACATTGCATTCCAGATTGAAGGGATTTCACGTGTCAACTTAGCACAGCTTACTAGAGAGAAGGGATTCTTCTGCTCAGCTTCAGGTGGAGTCCGTCCATTGACGCAAGAGTTTGTCACTCCAAGATACATCTACAACCATCCAGAATGGATGGAAAGAATCAAGAAGATTGAAGATGAACTTGAAAGTCTTTATGTTGACATGATCCAAGGTGGAACTTCATATGTCGATGCAAGATATTTTGGACTGCATGCGCAGACAATCAACTGCACTTATAATTCTTCTTGCATTGACTTCTTGAAAGCTTTGAACAAAAGAACTGAGAACAATTTCGCAGATGAAATCAACTATCTTTACCGACTGATGTTCAGAGAGTTGAAGAAAGCTATTGACGAGCAAGTGACTGATCCTCTTTCAAGGCAGCTTTGGGACTGGCTTATCAAAATCTTTGCTATGCCAAAGCGCATGTGCAAGAATTTCACTTACAACAACGACTTCAAGCTTGTTCCAGAGCCAAAAGGATTCCAGTTTGAAGAGCCAGCTCACAATGACTGGACTACTTCATCATGGAAGCTTGAACTAGAAAGAATGTATAGAGACGAACCTGATCTTCTGTTCCCTGGTGAAAAAGAAATGATTGAGAAATGGATGGAAGCTGAGAAGAGAGGTGAAAAACTTCCAACGACGTATGATCCAAAGTTTGAATTGTCACCAGTACAGTTGATCAAACATGTAGATTATTATAACAAACGAACAGTTGAAAACAATATCTACAACGCATGAAATACTACACAGTCATTCTAGAAGGCATTGACAAGACGGGCAAGGATCAACTTGCCCGTTATATTGATCAGATCTGCGGGCATAAATATTGCCTTCCTCGAAGAGGAATTGTCTCAAACATAGCTTATGCAAAGATGTTTGGAAGAGAGATTCCAGAATATGAACTAAGGCAGCATGACCATGAATTGTATGTCCTTCTAAGAGCATCTGACATAGATGATTGGGAACTTCGTTGCAAACTTTCTGGAGAAACTCCAATCAACTATGCAGTGAACTGTGCTGCATTTGAGTCTACTTGGAAGTGGTTCAAAGAAAACAGAGATCCAAAGTTGTGTCTTGAATTTGACACCTCATTGGAGACACCAATAACTATTGCTAGAAAAATATCAGACTATCTTGACAATTTGAACAATGGTAAACTATAATCTGCTTGATGATGTAATTGACCTCTATGATGTTCCAAAAGAAGAATGGAAGAACTATTTTGGAAATGGCTACAGGTCAGTCGTCTATGAAATAAATCCAGAGCATCATTGTGGTGAGATTGTCTTCTTTGGATATGACAAGGAAGACAATCCTAAGATTTTTAGAATGCCATGGGAAAGCCATATATGGTATCGTGTCATGTTTGACACTGGAATAAAAGACATGTATGGGCACTTCATCAAAGAGAAGACATTCAGTACAGCGTCTGAAAGAAGGAAATATGTAGATGGAATGACAAGTCTGCATATTGTAGAATGCCTTAAGCCAGAGTCAGAATTTTTGCATTGGGCGTTTGATGATGTTGTTCTAGATCCAGATTTCAACAAGCAGAACAGAAGGACATTCTTCTTAGATATTGAAACAGAAATCTCTGACCACTTTGTTGGAGGAAATGATGCTTCAAACAGAATCAACATGATTACTGTCTTTGACACAATGACAGACAAGTTCTACACTTGGTCATTGTCTAAAGTTGAAAAGCATCTAGATGAAGAGAACTATATCCTGTTCGATGATTTCAAGAACAATGAAAATTCATTGCTGATGAATTTCATCAACTGGTGGCAGAAGAATTTTCCAGATGTAGTCTGTGGGTGGAACAGCAAGGCGTTCGACATTCCATATATCTTCAGAAGGATAGAGAATGTCTTAGGTGAAGATTATGCAAAGAAGCTTTCTCCAGTTGGAAAATACAGGATTCGTGAAGTAGACCATGACAATCCAAGAGCTCAGCGTGAAGCAAATATCGAAGTAGACATCAGTGGCGTCTACAGTGTCGATGAGCTAGTGTTCTATAGAGACAAGTTCACTGTTACATTCAATTTGGATGGTGGCTACAATCTTTCTAATGTTGGTGAGCATGAAGGCCTTGGAAGAAAAGTCGAGTATGAAGGCACTCTTAAAGACCTTTATGAGAAAGACTGGCAGAAGTTCTATGAGTACAACGTCCGAGATGTAGCGCTTCTTAGAGACATCGAGAAGAAATGCAAGCTGATTCCTCTTTCTATAAAAGTAGCAGGAAGTGGATTAGTGAACTATGATGCAATCTATGGGTCTATCAACTACTTGATTGGTGCTTTGGTTGCATACACAAAAGCCAAGTTCAATCTAGTTTTCCAAAGTTATGCAAATGAAAAGAATGACTTCTACTCGTTTGAAGGAGCATTTGTCTTCCCAGTAAACCAAGGATTGTACAAAGGTGGAATTGCGACAATCGACTTCAATTCACTTTATCCATCTAACATCAGGTCAGTGAATCTTTCACCTGAGACATATGTTGGAAAGATTGGAATATCAGGAGTAAGCAACAATGATGATCCAATTGACTTGAATGAGCAAGTTCAAGATGAATACTATTTCAAGTCAGCAGAAAGTGGAAAAATAAGGGTCATCAAGAGAGAAGAACTTCTGAAGCTGATTGATGAAAAATGCATCTATACTAGGAACAATACTTTGTTCTTGAAGCATTCAGTGAAGCAAGGCATCATATCTGCATGGTGCAAAGACTTCTATGGAATGAGAAAAGCTAACAAGAATGAAGAGCAACGGCTTGATCTAGCAATCTACAAAGGAGAAATTCCAGAAGACAAGATTGAAGAGACAAAAGTAAAAATCCAGAACTATCATGACACTCAGATTGCAATCAAGATCATGATCAATTCAATCTATGGAATTCTTGGAACTTCACATTCACCTATTGGAAATCCAGAATTAGCACAAACAATTACAAGACAGGGAAGATTTGCTAACATCAGTGCTTCAAAATATATCAAGAACTGCTTCAAGCAGATGTTCAAGATTGATGATGACTATATCAACACGATCAGCGGTGACACAGATTCGCAGTTTATCAACATCCAGTGTGTGACAGAGCACATGAGGAAAAAGCATAATCTTCCAAAGCAGATTTCAAAATGGTCTGATGAAATGAAGTTGAAACTTTGGGAGTTCATGGACAACTTTGTTGAGAAGAAAGTAAATCTTTTTGTCCAGAACCTCATGAAAGACTATTGCCACACTGAGCATCCAGAAGTCTTAAGGTATTCTCTTGAATATATTGCAGGGTCTGGAGTATATGAATCTAAGAAGCACTACTATGTCCAAAAAGTCGTTTCAGAAGGTCCAGAGCTTACAGACAAAATAAAGACGACTGGAATTTCATTGAAGCAGACAATTCTTCCAGTAGAGATCAAGTCTTTCTTGAAAGACGTCTATTTTGGAACAGTGTGTGACAACTGGACTGAGCAAGATTTTAGAAAATACATCAATGAGATGTATGACAAGTTCTTGAAGCTAGACATCAACCAGATTTCACTTTGGAAAGGGTGGTCTACAGACAAGCAGTCGACAGGATTCTTGAAGATGGCAAAAGGAGCAGGAGCAATTGCAACAGCATGCCATTCATACAATCAAATTCTTGAAAAGCTTAAGATTGGAAAGAAATATGATGAAATAAAAGTTGGAGACTATGTAAGGTTCTGCTACATAAATCCAAACAACCCATATGGGATCCAGTATATAGCATTCCATGATGGTCAGTGGCCAAAAGAATTCAACAATCTGTTTTCAATTGACTACAAGACAATGTTTGAGAAGCTTATCATGAAGCCACTTGAAAGGTTTCTAGAAGCAACAAGATTTCAAAATGTTGATCCAAGGCAAAGAGAACTTTGTTCTCTAGATGACCTATAAGTATGATATAAATAGCTTTAAGGAATACATAAAATGAATGAACTCTACAAGAACGCGTTAGACAGCATTGCTCCAGAAATCAAAGTGCCAGATGACATTGCAGCAGTCTTGAAGATTGAAGCAGGATCAATGGTTTCAGTCAATTCAAGATACAAAGTCAAATTTTCATTGACTGACAGCCCCAAGTTCCAAGAGAACAAAGAAGTATATTTTCCAGGGCTTACAATAGAGTCTGAAAATGTATTTGTCTCAGATGTAGAACAGCCAGAAAAGATGTTCAAAGGGAATTTCATCTTTACATACCATATGGACACGAAACTTTGGACTAGATCAATGTTTCTAGCATGCATCAATGACAAGAGCATTGGAGATAGAGTTATTTCAAACATAAAAATAGAATTATAATGCCAGGTACAAGTATTGCTAAAAATCCACATGGAATAGAAGTTTCTTTTGACGAGAGAACACATAAGTATTCATCAATCATCAATGGAAAAGAAATAAACTATGTTTCTGGAACAACGTTTGTCCATTCATTTTTTCCAGAATTCGATGTTGAAAAAATAGCTCCTTTCTCAGCTAAGAAAGAAGGATGCACGGTTGATGAAATAAAGCTTCGTTGGAAAGAAATAAGCGCTAATGCTGTAAATTTTGGAACCAGAGTCCATGAAGTCTGTGAGGATGTCCTTCTAGGGAAAGCTGTAAGGAATGTCCCTAAGGACCTGAAAGAAGAACTTATCTTCAAGAGCGCTACAGAATATTCTAACAAACTGAAAGACCGGTTAGAAATTCTGGGAGTAGAAAAAATTGTATTCAATGAAGAACTTAGGATAGCAGGGACTATTGACCTGTTTGCTAAGTCGAAAAAAGATGGAACTTATTGGATCTTAGACCATAAGACAAACAAAAGCATTGACACAGCTAATGCTTATGAAGAAAAAGCGTTCTTTCCGATTGAAAAGCTTGACAACTGCAATTTCAACCAATATGCATTGCAGTTGAATTTATATGAATTTTTGCTTAAATGGACTGGCTATGTAGACATAAATGCACCTTTCAGAAGAGCTATTTTGCATTACAGCACAAGTGGTTCTAGGTTCATTGAGCTTCCAGATTTCCAGAATTATATTAAAGATATGATGATTGTATTTTTATCAAAAGTAAATAATAAATAAAATTATCACTTTAATAAAATGGAAAATACAGAACAAGAAAAACAGCGTCAAGGCAGCATTGATATGAAAACTGCTGCTAAGAACGGCAGATTTTATTGGCAGGGCAAAGGACATAAGAAAGTCCCATATGTTGGAACAAAGAATGTTGAACCAATCCTTGATGCAATAGAAGAAGTCATGGTGAAGGATGCTCAAGATGGAAATATGTCTGCAGGAAAAGACATGAGCGGATGTGTTGAGCATATCAAAGACAAAGCAGAAAACCTTATTGATTTCTTGAATCTAGCATTTAAGCTGAAAAGAAAATATAATCCTAAGCTTGAAGGTGAAGAATATGAGAAAGAATGCCGTGCAGCTTTAGCTGATCTTTTTGACGAAGAAGAGTTCATGATTGGTGAGCAAGAATTTGAATTCATGGAAGCATGGTTCGATGCAATCAAGAAAGATGTAAGACCTGAAAGAAAGGGCTATAAAGGAGAAGCTGAAATTGCTGCAAAGACTGGACTTGCTCCAGCAACAGTCAGAGCATACAGAGACGGCATTGCGTCATATGTTGCTTCTGAACTTCGTGGAAAGACAGCTCAGACCGGTTCTTCATCTGACAACTATGGAAAAATTTCTGACCGTGATGAAGGCTACCTCGGATCTGGAGATGCAGATGATTCTGGCTTAGAAGACGCATTCTACAGTGGAATGAATACGGCAGACAACGAAAGAGGTGGAAGTGGTAGTGAATATCATCTTTTTGAAGAATATGAAAAAGATTACCTTTCTGAAGAAGATGATATTGATGCCAACATAAAAGACACAAACAATACAGACATCCTTCAAGAGAAAAAGAAGAAAAAAGCTGAAGATGAAGATGAGCCAGAGCCAACAGATGATGAACCATCTGATGAGCCTGCAGATGATGAAGGTGATTCTCAAGAAAGAGTTGATGAAGATGAAAATGGTTCTGCTGTAAAGTTTGATTCAGTAAAGAGCACTGTTGAAAGTTTCTTCGACAGCCTCAAAGAAAGAATTGACAATGACAGAAAATACTTTGAAGACACCAAAGCTTCAGAAGAATTGATGCAAGATGAATATGAAGCATATGGCTACAAATCACCTAAAGAAGCAATAAAAGACCTCAAAGCTTATAATGCAAAGCGTTTGAAAGCTTTAGCAGCCTTTGAAAAAACATTCAAAGGAATGAAAGAAGAATTAGTCAAAAAGCTTGAAACATTGAACAAAGATGTTCAACCTTATTTGAAGACTGCTGGCCAAGGTGGATCTGATTTCGTTGATGACTATGCAGGAAAGCCATGCGTTGAAGAATTGTTTAAGGGAAATGAATAAAACAACTTAAATAAATCAAAAACCTCCACTTTTGTGGAGGTTTTTTAGTATCTGCAACCTTAAAACTATATTCCAACAGTAGACATTGCTTTGCTGATGATAGATCCACCGAGTTTCTTCAAAGCGTCCATTGCGGTCTCTCCAGACTTGGTGTCTGCAAGTTCGATAAATGCAAAGTCAAATGTCATTGTGACATTTCGTGTCAGGTTCTGGTCTAATGACTGAGTTGGTCCAATCAAATCAATTGCAGTTGGCCTGCATCCTAAGAAATGATATTTTATGACATTGTGTGGAGTCATATCAAAGATTATCTCAGCTGTAGTATACGGATAGTCAGGATAGCTCCAGAAAGGATATGACACTTCACGCATCCATGGATAGAAGATCCTTTCAATCAAGCTTGCTTTAGTGTTCACTACAGCCATTGAAAAAGTCTGTGATGCTGGTTCAAGCATCATCTTATGGGTAGAAATTGAACCAACCATCGTGTTGATTTTTTCAGCATCGGGGATAGCAATGTTAGGGAGGTTGGCGCTCTGGATGAAATATGTGCAGTCAAATGCTGCTCCCATTCCTCCATCAATCTTGCTGTCTTTTATGATGTCTGCAATGTTTTCGTATGGTCCTTGGACATTTCCAGCAGATGCTTTGCCCCATAGTCCACCTGTCACAGTATTCAACGTATTTTCAAGAAATCTGCCAACGATAGTCCTGTTTCCAGAACTGCCAGCATCTCCTGATGAAAACACAATGCTGCATGTAAATGTCTTCAGTGGATCGATAGTATATGCATATCTTCCAGCGCTGTCATTGAACTTAGATACAAACTCTTTAAGACTCATATTAGATGCCAAACTTTCCTAATGAATTTCTTATGCCACTTACTACTCCACCACTAGCTGTGTCAATAGCTCCAAGGATTCCACCAAGCTTCTGTACTTTGCCCATAGTCACGTCAAAGTCAACTGCATACATTTGGACATTGAATGTTGAGACGTTTGGAGCAGAATAGTCATAGTTCAATGCTCCAACATCTTTGAAACGACAGCCCGTGAAAGTAACAGTCATTCCATCGGTGTTCTGCCCATCACCTAATGCACGAAGGACAAGCGTATATCCACTTTCCATTGCAGATTCACCTAGGTTGTTGTTGACTATCCAGTTGTGAAGTGTCTGATAGATATATCCTTTTCCATCATTCAAGACTTGAAGGGTGAAATCATGGCTCTTTTCAAAGTTTATAGGAATTTCAACTTGTCTTGCTTCCCAATACAGATTTCCAACATTCTGCTTTACGTTTGGGACAGAAATTGACCTTATGAAGAAAGTGACATCAGGAATCCCTGAAAAGTTGACTTCAAACATGGCGCTGTTTCCAACACCATATTGCCCTAACTTTCCAATGAATTCTTTTACAGATGCTTCACCTTTAGAATCATCAAATGCTGACCTTGCCTGGGTATAAGCACCAGCTAAACTTCCTAATGAAATTGCCATATGTTCTAATTACTTTTCAGACCAAATATAGTCTCAATGTAATTATAGCCATCAAACACATGAGAAACTGATTTTTTCTTTATAGTGTATCGAGCTGCATGTGGTGCACCTAAAATGGCAAAGCATTCTTTTGGAGTTATTTTTTGGACATATATCTTATGCTTGTCATAGACAAGCTTCTGGTTTATAGAAAAGGACCTGTCTCCACCGAACCGTTGAAAAGTTCCTTTTACGTCAACCCAAACTTCAATGTCACCATCTTTGTTCACTGACTGCTGTCCTATTTTGAAATATTGAGCTAACTTTTCTCCATATTTCATGTCAAATACGAATTTGAAGTCAGCAGAATATATGTGGTCTTGCAGAAGGTGCTTCTCTTTGCACTTTACGTTTCCAAACAATGGAACATAAGTGAACTTGTCAGTCAAATGGAATGATTCTGGCTGATAGACATACTCTTTAATGATTCCTAGCTTCTTGCATTCCATTGCCCATTGATAGATGTAATATTCTTCATTTGAGTCAACTGTCACTTTAGTGTTAGTGAACTCATCAAGAACTTCTACAACTGATTTTTTATTTCTTCCCATAATTGTCCTTTCTACCAAGATGGCCCATCAAAATCATCCCAGGTTCCATCACCATCTATGAAATACCCACCATTGACATTTGATTTGTCAAACCTGTCAACTGCTGGCTCAAAATATTCCATTCCAAAATCTTTGTCAAGCATTCTTTTGTTGAATGTAGCTTGCTTTTCTTTTTGGTTTTCATCTTTTATTTCATCTAATATCTTTTCATTCATGTATTCTCTGAATATTCGGCTGTTCTGAGCTTTGCTTATCTCTTCATTCGTATATTCAACTCCAGGAGCTAATGTCTTAGGATAGATGATTCCCAATGAAGACATGAATGTTTCTACAACTACAAAGTATCTGTCAATCAGATCGGGCTGTAGAAGGTATGCTGCCCAGATCAATGTAACTATTTGGTCATCATGGGCATTCTGAAGAGCTTGATATGTCGTGTTAGATGTCTTTCCTAGTGTTTCTTTTTTGACGAATGTCTCCATTTCTTTTATCAAAGAGTAGTCTTTTATCACCCAATCAAATCCAGCTGTAGTGAACATGTCACGAACCCACATGCAAGCTTTTGGCTTTATTGATGAATGAGACCTTATTCCATATGGATTGTTCTTATTTCCTTCTCTGACAATGTTTGAATATCCATAAGTCATTCTCAGCATGTCAATCAGGCCAGAACCAACAGCATTGTTCTCTACAATGAAAACGGGATTAGCATATGCTTCACACATCTTGTTGCATATGAAAGCAAATTCTACAACAGAAACATTGTTGTCAGAGAATTTTGCAACTTGTTCAATGTTTGAAAGGTCTGTAACATCCCAGATGTTGAGGACGGAGCTGTCATTTCCTGTTCCTTCGGCTACATCTGCTGATGCTAGATATGTCCTAGTTTGGTCAAATGGCTTCCATACTTTAGCATTGAATACTTTTTCTTGGTTCTGTGATACAATCTGGACAGTTTTTCCATCTAAGATATTGTCTGCTTTGTATTGCTCTATGCGTTTCTTGAATTTTTCAATGATGTCATCTGGGATAAGTTTTCTGTTTTCTGCATCACTTAAGAACTCACAGGCGAACTCTTGTGCCCAGCGGCGTTCACCGATAGAAGCAATTGTAGACTCTTTGAATTTCTCATCTCTTCCAGGGACATCCCACCAGTGCATCTCGAATGGCTTCCATCCTTCATTGTTGTTCATGCCATTTGCTTGCTGCCATAAGTCATAGTACAGGTTTTCAACTGTTCCATTTGGAGTAGAAACAATAATGATCTTACCATTCTTTGCAGATGAGACAACAGGGTAGATTGATGTAAAGAGCTTGTCAGCAATATTCTTTGGAAGGAATGCAAATTCGTCCAAGCAGATTACATTTGCTGAGAAACCACGAGCAGCATCAGAGCTTGAAGCAAATCCGCGGATTTCAGACTTGTTTGCAAACATTATCTGTCCTTTGTTCCAGACAATCACACGAGGCTTCAACCAGTTTGGAAGTCGTTCATATCCCATTTGGATTCTTGACATGATTTCAATAGCTGTAGCAGCTTTGTTAGCTAGAATCATAGCTCTTTTCTCTGGGAAGAAACAACATAGCCAAAGAAGATATATCGTATACATAGATGACTTACCAGACTGACGAGCCGACAGCACAATGCATCTATTTTCATCTTTGAAGAATTTCAACAGCTCTTCTTGCTTTTTATAAAGTTTTATCTGGACAATACCCTTGTCCATCGTAAGAATCTTGAAATAAGTATTTGCAAAATAAATGATGTCTCTTTTGCATTTTGCAATTTCATTCAACCTAAATGCATATTCCTCTTTTGTTATGATTTCATTTTCGGCAATCTTCTTTATGCTATAAACATATCTTCTTGTGTCCATACTTTTTAATAAATACAGTTTTTTAATAGTCAATTGTATTTACTTTGGAAAAATGTAAATTATTTATATTATGAAAAATATCATTAAACTATTCTTAGTTGGAGTTGTTTTTATTAGTGGATGTGCATCTGTGAATATTCATGCATTGAATCAAGCAAACAAAGAAGATACTGCAGTTCTTTGCATTGGTATGGGAAATGGAAGATATGGAGCCTGTCCTGGAGCAAATTACGATGCCACAAGAATGCATAAGCTTTTGTCAAAATATTCTAAGAATGCCACACTTCTACTTGAAGCTCAGGCCACAAAAGCTGTAGTCATTCAAAAGATGCAAGAAGCATGCAAGAAAGACCTTGCAATCATTTTCTATTCTGGACATGGTGGAGACAGAAAGCAAACAGCTGCTACAAAGTTGAATTTTCCAGAAGCTACAGGGAAAGACCAGACACTTTGCTTATATGACAATGAACTGCTTGATGATGAAATTTGGACGATTGTCAGCAACGCAAAAGGAAGAGTTGTCCTTATATGCGACTGCTGCCACAGTGGAACAATGTTCAGAGTTCCAAACCTTTTTGGAAAGCAGCTTGAAGCACGCCAATCAGATGATCTTCTGTCAGCAGCAAAAGAACCAAACTTATGGTATCTTGGAGGGTGCATTGACCAAAGCTATTCATATGGTGGAAATGATGGTGGAATCCTTACAAATGCAATCCTTCAGTACTATAAGAAAAATCGGACATATGATGAAGTCTGGAAAAGAATCCACCATAGCAACATCATAAACAAGACTCAGCAGCCACAGTTTGCTGAATTTGGAAAAAGCTTCAAAGACTATACTATTTTTCGATAAAATATATCTATGTTGAACGAAAACATACTTGTAATGGTAGACTTCAGCTACTTCTGCTATGTAGTAGCTTACAATGCAATGAGCCATTTTGAAACTAACTATCGAGATGAATTCAATGCAATGATAAAACCACCGGAAGAGACTGACCAAAGCAATCTTCCAAATCCATTGACTAATTCTAATTTCAAGAAAGAACTTGCAAGGTCTTTCCAGACAAAGTTAGAAGGCATTGACTGGATATTGAGAGAGCATTTCCAGCAAGATATCGATCTTGCATCTAGGATAGACTATGTTCTAGCAATAGATGACAACCTGCTTAATTCTTTCAGGAAGCAGATCTTTCCAGAATATAAGTCTCAAAGGAAACTTATAAAGAAATCATATAGCTTTGGATCTGTCCGTGACTATCTTTTGAACATACTTCTTCCAGAGCTGAACAGGAGCTTAAGTGACAAGTACATCACTATAAAAGTTGAAGGCGCTGAAGGAGATGACATCATTGCAGCAATTTCAAAGAACATAAACAACTACAGGCTGAAGGTTGTCATTGGATCTGACAAAGATCTGCTGCAGATTGATGGAATCCATTTGATTGACATCTTTGGAAATGAAAAGACAAGAGAAGCTTGGAAAGATGGTCCAACAATGACTCCTAAGCAGTTCCTTATAACAAAGATCATCAAAGGTGACACTTCTGACAATATTTCAAACATCAAAAAAGGCATTGGAGACAAGAAAGCTTATAAGTTCGCTTCTGACTTAGATGCATTGAAGGCGTTCCTTAAAGAGAATCATGACTCAGCAGAGCAATTTCTGATGAACAGAAAACTAATGAGCTTTGACATGATTCCTAAAGAGCTAGAAGACAAGATAATAGCTGAAGCAAACAGTAAATTATTATTGAGAGAGAATCAAGAAAAACAGATAAAAGAGTCATTCAGCGGCTCTTTGACAAATTTAGATGACTTATGAAAGACGAAAAAGACATAAAATTGACAGTTGGTGGTGTAATCTACAATATTGTCAAAAAAGCAAAGATCAATTCTGAGACATTGACTCCAGAAGAATGGAAGAAAGTAGAAGCTGACATTGTCGATGCTATTCTTTCTACAATCTACCCAGGTGATGAAATTCCTGAAGACCAGCTTACATTTTCACATTTAGCAAGCACATTTGCATTCATGAATGAACTTATAAGAAAAATGAATGAAGCAGCCGGGCTTTCTGCAAGTGAAAATGATGATGAAGAGGAAGAAGAAAACAATTCTGAATTCATTGTTTGATTGATGGTTGATTTGTGTCCAATAGCATTTGTCATGAAATACTGGCAAGTGCTTGATTTTTGCTTCTTTGACTTTTTCAAAGAAATTGAGCTGTTCTTTGAAAAAGATCCAGAGACGGGTTTCTATATCTGTTCTGAAAAAGTCTCTGAAAGGAAATTGAAGAAGTATTTCAAGGAAAAAATTAAAAGATTTTTAATAAATCAGAAAGAATCTGTTTGCAACTCACAACAGTTCAGCAATTACAATACTAAAAAGTTTTTTGTCATTGATGGGTGTTCAAGCATCCAAAACCACTTTCTGTTCAATGGAAAAAACAAACTGTTTGAAAATCGGTTTGAATGCGTAGAGAATGACATTCGGTTTGATTTCAAGCTTTTAGAAGAAATTTGGGAAAAACTGTTCATTGAATTCTTCAAAAAAGGCCATGAAGACTGGTTCTTCTTGAAGGCAAATGATGTCACTACGACAGAGTTGTTGAACATCATGCAAACTGTCTTTGGAAAGAAACGTTGCATTGACATTCTCAAAAACCATAAAAGCAAGATACTTGTAGACAAAACAGAAAGCTGCTTTGACCGTAAAGACGACAAGCAGCTTTCAAAAATGAAGATTGACGAAATATCAGATTTCGTCAAAGCAAAATATATCTAGATCTTGACTTTGAACATGTAGTCTGGCTCTAGACCGGTCACGGCTTGCCATTCTTCAATGCATTCATCAAAGCCGCCGCCGCTTGACCATATGCTTTTGATAGAAGCAATAGCATCTGTCAATTTAGCTTGAGCTTCTGCTTTAGAAGTCTTGTCTTTTTTCATTAAGATTTCAATTACTTCTTCATTAGACTCTGTGCACATTTTTGCAAGCTGTTTGTCTAGAAGGTGGTTTCCAGATTCATAATGCCCACAAGTTGAGCATTTAGCGCTTGCAGTGTTGTGGTTTATCCTGTATGTCTTATGCTTGCATTTTGGGCAGTCTACAACTTCTTCAGACTCTTTGACATCGTCTTTGTAGTCTGTGACACTTCTAGAGTTCTTTGGATTTGCATGGATTGTAGCCATGACGCGATGAGCTTTGTCTCTGATTTCTTGTGTCTGCTGTTCACCTGCAGCTGAAATCTTGTCTCTGTCTTCAGCATTGCGAGCTGACATCAAGTTGAGGATCTTCTGCTCATCATTGTAGAAGTATGTCTTGTCTTCATACATTGTGTCATATGATCCAATGAGGTCTGCAGCTTCTTTGATTGTCACTAACCACTCATCGACATTTCCATCATCTTCTTCTTTAGTGTTCTTTCCAACAGATCTCTTTATGTTGTATTTGTATCTTTGGGCGAACTTCTTGCATTCTTTATATCCTTCCATGATGTTCTTCTTGAAGACATCACAGCAAGTTTTGAATTCAGGGCACTCAAAGAATCTGTCAATGTCAAAGCTATAAAGTTTATAGATGAACTCTTTGTTAAGGACATTGTATTGAGTTGCATTTCTAAGCATCTGCATTCCATACCAACGAGAACGTGTTATTCCATCTTTCCTGTAGATCTTCGATCTTGGCTTTGGACAGAAGATCAATTTGAACTCAGGAAGCTGTGGATTGCATTTTGACTTGAAAGTGAATCCGCAGATGAATGTTCCTTTCAAGGCGCCTGCAGCAGCTCTGATCTGTCTTAAGTCGACAATTGGAAGTTTTCCAAAGCAATAGGTCCTCACAGAATCAATTATTCCAGTCTCTAGCCAGTCACGCTTGAATGATGCTTCTGGGTTGTCATATTTTGGATGCCAGTCATTTGGAATACGGACATCGACACCTGCAGGAAGCTTTTCATCATCTTGCATTCCAGCAAGTTCTGGATTGCAGTCTCTGATTTTTTCCATTGAGATCTTTGTCCTATTGGAAACATCAACAAGAGATTCACCTTCTTTAGTTGCTACTGTCTTGTAGTCTGCTGTAGAGAACTTCTGCTCTTCTTTCTCTTCGTTCAAACTTTCTGCAAGTACCTTTTTGTATAAATTGATCATGTTGTTTTAAAAATAGATTAAAAATTAAATTATTTTTTATTATTTACTTTTGAGAAAAATGAATAGCTAGAAAAGTAAATAATAAAAACTTTTTTATAGATCAGCAATTTAAATGTATTTATGCCAATCAAGACGTCTAGCGGAAAGTGGAAATGGGGAAGTGTTGAGCGAGACTCTAAGAAAGAGCTAGTTCAGACTGTCTATGGAATCTGGAAGAAAAATGGTTCCAAAGGTTCATTTTCTGATTTTCTGAAAGGAACACATGAATCAGTCATATCAGAAGGAAAGCACTGGCCAGCTGACTACATAAAGACAGCGAAGAACACTGTAAAAGCTTCAAAGGTTGGAGATAAGAAATGGTTTGAAGACATTTATCTTAATTCATACATTAATGATCTTGTAAGCGCATTTGAGCCACTTTCACATAAGAATTCAAACCTTGGATATTTTGCTTCTATCATCAGATGGTTCATTGAATATTCAACAGACAAAGGCAAGAATGAAGAATTCTTGAAGACAAAGCTTCCAGGAATCATCAAGACACTCTTGTTCGTAGTGAACAATCCTGCTAAAGAATCTAAAATAAAAGACCAATTGAAGAAAGAATGGACGTTTGCTGACTTTGAAAAGTACCAGAAAGACACTGAAGAGAAGATAGAGAAAGATGACTTAGAAAAGCAGAAGAATGCTAAGTCAAGCAACAATGACTATACTATTGATCCTATTGAGTCATTTGATGAACTTGCTAGAAAATATGGCGACAATGATGATGAAGATGATTTCAAGACTGGATATCATAGCATAGATGGTGAAATAGAGTTTCAAGGCTGGTGCCATACGAATGGAAGATACACATACAATTCATGGACACAGCATGGAAAATACATGTTCTTTGTCATAGCAAAGAACGGCTGGGAGAACATTGATCCACCGGATCCTACAAAAGATGAAAACGCCTATGATGAATACGGGACAAGCTTGATTGCTATATTAGTGAACAATGAAGGTGAACTTCTTAAGTCTACATTGAGATGGAACCATGCAAAAGAACCATCTAAGACAAAGCCTGGAATGTCCGTTGATGAAGCATTTACAGGTTGGGGAGACTTAGCATACACTATTGGAAAAGACTTTAAAGGAGAAGTTAAGAAATATTTAGACCACCGTGATGAAGAAAGAACAAAAAGACTAGAAAAAGCAACTTCAGAAATAAAAACATTCATAAATACAGCATTAGAGCTAGATCTTTCTTTATTGAACGATGAACAAACTGAAGCACTGCAGAGGCTAGAAACAATAACCCTTCCAGATGGGCTTGAAAAAATAGGCATGGACTTCTTCAGAGGTTGCACAAAACTGACATCAATTGTGATACCTGATTCAGTCACTTCACTAGGTACTCATGCATTTGGCTCTTGTACCCACTTGAAATCAGTTGCAATAGGAAAAGGCATTGCTGAAATAGGAGCTGGTGCTTTTGAAGATTGTATAGCTCTTGAAAAAATAGACATTTCATCCTCAGTCACTAAAATAGGAATAAGCGCTTTCAGAAATTGCTCTAGCCTGAAATCTTTAGTCATTCCAGACTCTGTAGTAAAAGTTCTTGACTCTGCATTTAGAGATTGTTCTAGCTTGACTGAAATACATTTAGGAAAAGGATTGCGGTTTTTTGGAGAGTCATGCTTCATAAATTCTGGAATTGAAACACTTGATATTCCTGGAAATGTAAAAAAGATTGGAAGATGGAATTTTTCATATTGTAAGAATCTAAAGCATGTCAATATACAAGATGGTGTAGAGGGAATTGATTTTGGTGCATTCTATGAATGCGAAGGACTAGAGTCTATTTCTATTCCTCCATCATTGAAATACATTCAAGAAGATGTATTTAATGGGTGTGAAGAATTAAAGAGAGTCGACATATCTGACATAGATGCATGGAATAAACTAGATTGTAAAAGTGGATTCAGCAATCCTATGATCCATTATGCGCAGCTGTATTTGAACAATGAACAGATATCAGAAGTTGCTCTTGAAGCAGACAAAATCAACCAATACGCATTTCTTAGAAACAACACCATCAAGTCTGTATACATAAAGGACAATACAAATGAAATCAAGGCATATGCATTCTGCCAGTGCAAAGGACTAGAAAACCTAGTGTTTGACAAAGATGGAAAAGACAATTTAGAAATCAGGCCATATGCATTCAAAGGCTGCCAAAGCATAAAAGAAGTATTGTTCCCACCTCGGCTGTTTCAAATCTACCATGATGCATTTCAAGACTGCACCGGCCTCACAGCTGTCACATTTTTGCATAAAGATGGCATAAAGGGTGAAAATGACCTTTATGACCTAATCATACATAGCGGTGCATTCATGAATGCTCCAATAAAAGAACTGACCATCACCGGAGGAACAAACATATACATTGACTACCACGCATTTGATTGGGATAAGATAGAGACATTCTGCTGTCCAAAGAGAATCTTTGATGGAATCCAAAAAGACATGGGAGGTTTTCCAGACAATATTAAATGGAAAGATGTGTCTGCAGCAACAGTAACAGAATCAGACCAATTCTTAGATTCGTTGATGAAATAAAATTTAAACAAAGGAAAAATAAAAAATGAAACTGATAAAACTACTATGTGAAAAAATATCACGTTTGTTCAAAAAATCTAAGACACTTGGCAGCAGCCGTGAAGAAGTACATTGGATAAACCACATCCATGATGAAACTGTTTCTGTGGGTGGAAACTGGGGAACTGTCCAATGGGCAAACCTTCATGGATTCGATGAAGGCCCAGGAGCTATATATTGGGTTGGATTAGATTGCCGTTGTTGGGGAATCAGAGTCGCTGACTATGTGATCAAGTGCAAGAACAAAGCAACGTATGACAAATATGTCGACATTGCAGTCCATAAGGGAGCAAGTGACTTTCTTCAAGCTGCACTTCATGACTCAGCTCTCAATGTCCGTCGTGGTGGAGATGTTAACGTAGAATTCATTTTCAAGTGGGGCGGTGAAGAAAAAACATTCGATGTGCATCTTGCTGGTGACTTATACGCAGAAGAAAAATAATATGCTAGGCCGTGGAATAAATGCTCATTTGCCAACAAAGTCCGACATTGACAAAGTAGTTGATGTCGGATGTGAATGGATAAGGATTGACTTCGATTGGAGAAGCCTTGAGCCAAAGCGAGGGTCATTCAACTGGAATCCATATGACAATGCAGTAAAGCAGTCTAAGTCTAAAGGACTGAAGACTTATGTCACGCTTTCATATGTTCCAAAGTGGCTGAATGAAGACCATCGTACTTGTCCAGATGTCTTCAATTGGGTGTATTTCTGCACAAAAGTTGCAGCACGGTATGGAAATCAGATTGATGTCTATTCTCTATGGAATGAACCAAACCTTGATGCTTATTCTAAAATGTCATTGAATGACTATGTAAATGTTGTCTTGAAGTCTGGCTCTAATTCTATAAAGTCTGTAAATCCAAACTTGCAAGTTGCAGCTGGTGACATTTCTACTTTAGGTTCAGCTGACTGGTATGAATGGATGCATGAACTGAAGAAGCATACGGACTTGTTTGATGTTTTTTCATGGCATGTCTATGACAATTCAGCAAACAGCATCATTTCAAGGTACAACTATGGAAAACTTCCTCCAATTGGATGGCTGATAGACAAATGGAAGCCATTCAAATGGGAGCTTGAAGACATCAAGAAAAAAGGAAAGAAGCTGTTCATTACAGAGACGGGCTTGAAAGCTAGATATGAAAAGACATCTGAAATGAAAGCCCAGAAGAATTTTGTCAAAGACTTAGACAAACTGAGAAAAGAAACAAAGTCAGACGTAGTCTTCATCTATGATTTGAAAGACTATAAGCAGTTTCCTGAAAAATGGGGAATCTACAATGAAAATGAAATACCAAAGAAGTCTGCTCTTTGGCTGATGGAGAACAAATAATGCTTACTACAATACCAGCAAAACAATTCAAAGAGTTCCTTAAGAAGAAAGGTGTCTTAGAAGATGGGCCACCAATAAACTCTAAGAAGACTGAGACTTTCAAATGGGATGAAATGATAAAGCATGCTGACACATACAGAGGAATCTTCGACTATTTGAAATATTTGAAAGACGTCAAATATGTTGGAGAAGGATCTAGCAGGATATCATTCTTCTTAGAGCCGGGCGCTACAGAAATGGCTAAAGATTCTCCGGCATGCTTCAAGATAGCAAAAAATGAAAAAGGCATAGCACAGACAAAAGCTGAAATGAAACTTTTTGCTGAATACAAAGATGAGATTTCATTTCCAAAAGTATACAATTGTGACACTAAGAACTATTTCTTCCAGCTGATAGAGTTTGGGACAGTCCTTGAAGATGCTGTTGCCGAAGACATCCTTGATCCTTATTCATATTTCAATGAATGGAGTGAATTCATCAGGAAGACAATTGAAGAAGACAGAAACAGCTTAGATTTTCATGTTGGCTATTATGAAGCAAATGATGTTGAACAAGTCATTTATGGAACAGGATTTGATGCAATTTTAAATCTTATATTCAAGTATCTTCAAGAATCAAATCATTTCTGTTGGAGACTTGATGGAGAAAAGAAAAAATTAGCTGATGATGTCATCATGAAAGCCAAGAAAAAATTTGCAAATGGAAAATATAAAGAAATAGTTTCATTCCTTAATTTTGCTGAAGAGCATAAAGATACGCTCGTCTTAGATGATTTTGGAAATCAATGGAATTGGGGAGTAGTTGAAAGAGAAGGAAGACTGACACTTATCCCAATTGACTGGGGATTGACTCAAGAAGTATGGGACCATTATTATGACAAATAAAAAATTGCCAGATTGGAAAATTTTGAAGTGCGAATGCATAAGACTGCGCTTAGATGGATTAGACGTATTCAACATATTGTCTGATGAAGCAATAGAAAAAACATTCAACTACATTGGACCAGACAGAATGCCAGAAAAAATAAGGATCTATCTGTCTAAGATCTTTGACTGCGTCCTTCCAGCTGTTTTGATACATGACTGCAGGTTTGTCATTGGTGGAACAATCAGAGATTTCCATAGCGCTAATACAGAGCTGAGAAAAAACTTGGTAAAATGTTTAAGAGCAAATAGAAAAGAATTTACTCTTGTTGGCTATTGGCTTGCTAGGATAAAGATCCAAATAGCATATCTGCTTTGTGAAAAATATGGAAAAGAAGGATGGAAATTCAAGAATGAAACTGTTTAAAAATCTATTCATGGTTCTAATAGCAACAATCTGCTGTTCTTCAATAGCAGATTCTTTTTCAATTGAACTAGAGAATGACACATTTACTCTCCCAAAGAAGGATTCAGAATATTCTCATGGGACTGAACTTACTTACATGAGAGATGAAAATCTCTGGATCTTTGACAATTGGGGCTTGCAAGTCCAACAGAACATGTATGGGCCAAAATTGATAAAGACTGATGATCTTCAAGTTGGTGAGCACCCTTATTGTGGATATCTTTCATTCAATTTCATTGGTGAGCAGTGGTTTGACCTCAGTTGGGCAGACCTCTCATTGCAGCACAAAGTTGGCTTAGGTGGTGTTGGTCCACATTCATATGCAAAAGAATCCCAGAAGACAATCCATAAATGGCTTGGATGCAAAGATCCAAAGGGATGGGACAAATGGCAGATCAAAGATGAGTTCATTGTCCAATATGAAGGTTGGGCAGATTTAAACATGAAGCTTGCAGATGCTAGTTGGTTCCAGCTTTATGGAATTCCACGCTTTGGAGTTGATGTTGGAGGATTCAAAGACATGATAGCAGCTGGATTTGACATCAAGTTTGGATTGAATCCTGTAGAAGAAGTTGGCCATGGAATGATCCTTTCTGCCCCAGCAAGAAGAACAAATTCAGACTATTCATTGTATCTGCTTGCTGGCATAGAAGGAAGATGTGTCTTCCATGATACTTCAATAGATGGTGGATTTTTCAGAAAATCTGTCTATGAAAATGAATCTGAGATGTGGGTTGGAGAGTTCCATTTTGGAGCCGGCTTCAGAATAAAGAACCTTGAATTTGAATATGAAGTCTTCAAACGGACTAAAGAGTTCAAGACTGAAGAAAGAACTCCAAGCTACGGAAGAATAGCTGTAAAATGGAATTTCTAAAATGAGCAGCAAGTTTTGGTACCATGGGACAAAAGAGGATGCAAAGACATTCAAACTGCATCCTCCATCTGTTTTAAATCTTTTCTATGTAGCAAAAAACATAGAATATGCTAAGCATTATGGATCAAACATCTACAAGCTGACACTGAATGAAAACATCAAGATATTTGACCCAAGCGACTTCAACCAAGTAAAAGAACTGAAATGGCCAAAGTTCTTCAACTATTGTCTAGAGAAAAGCAAAAAGAAAAAGTTTGATTTGTTTGTATTCTTCAGGTATATTGCTCCATACCAGAACCTGTATGGCTACATAGAAAGATCTAATGGGAAGATAGACCAGAATGACATTGATGAATGGAAAGAGTTCTGCCTGTTCAGAGGCTATCATCATTATCAAGGTGACTTCAAGTCAACAGATCCAAAGAATGATGCAAATCAACTAAGGACAATTCTCATGAGAGACCTGTCAAAATTAAACTATAAAGCATACAAGTCATTTGAGCATCAGATTGAAACTGACAGTGAAATCCTTGGAATTTTCAGCTTAGATGCAATCGACAAAATTGCAAAAAATCCAATGTAAATTATTAAAAGTATATAATAACAACATGTATTTTATTACTGACAACAACAAAGGTGGAGAAATACCAGTAATCATAAACGATTCAATTTTCCATGACAACAGAGGAAGCTTCAGAATTCTGAATACAATTGACAATTCACTTTTCCATGTAGATCAGTTGAATGTTTCAGTTTCTAAGCCTGGAGTCTTCAGAGGGATGCATTGGCAAAAGGGAGAAGCATCTCAAGCAAAGATTGTAACTGTTTTGAAAGGCAGAGTCATTGATTTCGTCTTAGACCTTCGTCCGGAATTTCCAACATTCAAGAATCTTTCTATCTTCAATCTTGATGCCAAGAACGGTCAAGCGTTGTATGTTCCCCATGGATTTGCGCATGGATTTATAAATGTAGCAGATGAAGAATCTGTCTTTATGTATGCAGTAGACAGTCCATACAATCCTGAAGCAGATTTTGGATGTAGGTTTGATTCAATGGGTGGAAGAGCTGGAGAAATATCAGAAAATTATCTGAAGTCGCTTTTACCAAATGAAAACCAAGAACTGGTCATTTCTGAAAAAGATTTGAATCTTCCTCCTTTGAATACTATATTAGATCCTGCATTGTTTCCATCAGCAAAATCTCCTTGGAAATCACTGTTCTAAAAGTAAATATTATTAAAATTTCAATTTTAATAAAAATGAAACTAATTGGTGAAAGTAAGATTAGAGATGCAGAGTTATTGAAAGAATCATATGACTCATCTAAACCACAAACAATGAAGTTGCGCGGAGTTTTCATGCAAGCGGAACAGAAGAATGAAAACTCCAGAGTATATCAAGTTGAAGAATTAGTAAAAGAAACACAAAGATTCAAAACAGAAATGATTGACACTGGACGTGCTCTTGCTGAATTAGAGCATCCAGAAAGTATTCAAATCAATCCAGAACGTGTCTGTGCTAGAATTACAGATTTAGTACAAGATGGTAATGATTTTATTGGTGAAGCTGTTGTTTTAATGTCAGATGAAAAATTTAATATTAAAGGAACAAAATGCGGTGACATTTTAGCATCACTCCTTCAGCATGGAACAAACGTTGGTTTTAGCTCTCGTGGTGTTGGTGACGTTGAAGAAAGCGGCCTTGTAAAGAATTTCCAATTAGTTACTATTGATACTGTCCTTGCTCCATCAATTGGAATCATGTCTAAGTCTAATGGAAACCGCTTCGTAAATGGAATCCTTGAAAGCAAAGAGTTTGTCATCAACGCTCATGGTGAAATTCTTGAAAAGACATATGACACATTTGAAAAAAGTCTCAAGAAGCTCCCATTAAAAGAATCAGAAAGAAATGCTAAGATAACAGAAGCAATCCATAGATTCTTAAATAGTTTGAAGATATGAACGAACAAGTAAGCAATATTCAAAATAAAATAATTGAATGTCCAAATTGCAAACGACTTCTTGATGCTACATATACAGATCTAGATTGTGGCGTAAAGAAATTGATTTGTCCTTTCTGCAATCATATCTTTTGGGAATATTTGCCTAAGTCTTATATGCCTAAATAATTAAAAAACCTCCGTAAAAACGGAGGTTTTTTGTTAACGTCCTCTTCTATGTGGTCTTCTTGGAGAAGGTGGAGGAGGAAGTGGCCTTGGAGATGGAGGTCTATGGAACCTTGGCGGTGGAGGTGGAGGAGGTGGAAGTGGCCTAATAACTACCGGAGCTAGTGGTGTAACTATAACAGGAGTCGGTTGAGTAACTACAACTGGAGCAGGTTGGTATGTAACAGTTTGTGCAACAACTGGTGCAGGAGTAACAACTGTTGTAGTATATGTAACGGTTTGAACAGCTGGTTGGACAACAGTAACAGTTTCTGTTGGTGGATTTACTACTGCTTCTACAACGGCTCCAACAAACAAACCTCCTAAAAAGGCACCAAAACCACTGTGGTGGTGTCTAGCTTGTGCTGGAAAAGCTAGTAAAGAAACAAGGAACAATATCATTAGTTTTTTCATTTTTGAATCTCCTTTGTAATTAGTGAATCATCATTCATATTTATAATTTACTTTCTTGCAAAGGAAAATGCAAGTAATTAATTTTAGGTGATTTTATCAATAAGCGCAATGCTTGTAGAATAACCCTGAAAGACGCTGAAAATATCCTTCCTAAATGGTGGATAGATTCATTGAACATTGATCTTTCAATAATAAAGCACAGCAAATATGTTTCATTCCAACATGCTTCGAACTTTTTTCAAAGTTCACTTTCTCATATAGTGAAAGAAAAGACAAATGTCAAGCATATCTTAGTGAAGTGCTTTGACAAGGGTGAGCATGATGGAAAGATCTACCTTACAGTCCAGGTATATTTTAAATTAAAGAACAAAAAAGAAGTAATTTTGTTTGAGAAAAGCCTTCATGTGACAAAACGACTAAAATTGTCTTGTGATTGACAAGTAATTAATTATATAAGGAAATCAAAACATGTTGGACAAAATTATTAAATTTTTCAAGAAGTTGTTCGGGAAAGCAACTGGAAAGATAGTCATTCCTAAATGGGATGAATGCACAAAATCATCTAACTGGACTGGCAAGAATGCAGCTCAAAGAATGATGAACATTCTTTCTCCACACATGGATGAAGAAACATTCAAAGCAAGAGTCAGATGGATCAAAATCAGAGGATGCAATTGCGCACATGTCTTCATCACGAACAAAGCAGATGGAGAAAAAGCCGGGTATTCTCCATACGGAAACAAGTTTGATTTTGTCCGTGACAAGAACTACATCAATGTCATGACAAACAGAATCAAATATTTGAACAAAGAAGGTCTTGGCGTAATCTTATGGCTAATGGCCGATGACAGCAATGCTTGGGCAAAAGCTGCAGCTAAAAATTTTCCACAATATTTAAAGGACATCAAAGAACTTGGCTGGTTTGATTATGCTTCTACAGTTTGTCTTGCGCTTGAAGCAAATGAATATTATAGTGCTTCTGATATGAATAAATTGGCCGCAGCAACGAAAGCTGTTTATAAAGGAAAAATAGCTACTCACTATACTTCTAATAGAGCAGATTTTGTTGGTCTTGGTGATCTTCTATTTTATCAAATTGAACCAACTGATAATCAAACCGTTGTTGCTAATGCTTGTAAGAAGGCTCTTTCATATGGAAAGCCTGTAAATTTCTTTGAAAGCTATCGTTGTGAAAATCGTAAAAACTGTGAAACAGCTTTTAAATGCGGCTGCTACGCGGTTGGTAATTGGTAAGAAGTTAGTAAATAAATCTGGTAAATTATTTGTAGTATGAAGACTACAATAATTGACAGCCAGATAACAATTGAATTTGAATCTAAAGAGGAAAAAGAAGCCTTTTTAGATTCAGATGTTTTTAAAGACTTGATGAAATGGGAATCTTTCAAAATAGATATTCCAGATGACAAAAAAGACATTGACTGGGAAAAAATAGCCAAAAAATACAAACCAGGGACATATCCATATATTCCACCATACATAAAAGATCCTGAATATCCACCAGGAGATTTTTCTCCACGGATTGATGATCCTGTTCGTTTTCCTTCAACTGATCCAGATGTTTCACCTCCGTGGATTACCACTACTATGCGTGATTCAGATGACACTGAAATCGTTGGAGGAGCAGATGCTACGCCAAAATTTGATGGATGTGATGCAACTCCAAGGTATGGAAAAGCAACGGTCGATTGGCCAAGCAAATATCCTTGTGAAGCTGGACCAGCAGTACGGAAGAAATCAAAAAGAAAATAAGATGAACAATGATTCTTTTTTGCCCATTGAAATGCAAAATCCATTCACTAGGGCAAATTCATTAAGGACAAAAGGCGGATTTGCAAGAAACAGGAATGCTCAACTTCCGGCATCTACAGTCTCATGGTATGAAGTTGAACTAGACAATGGACCAAGTGTTCCTAACCAGCTTCCAGCACCAGCAATTGCAGAAAAAGTCGACTATAAGAATTTTGATTCTAAAACTGAATGGGCGCCAATGCGTTTCATACAGCCGCCGCATATGGAATCAAATGAAGAATGGAATGATGGCAGGCCAACTAAAGAAGAAGAAATTTCTAAAGAATGGGAGCTGAATAACAAACAAGGAAATGAAAAACTCCTGAAAGACCTTAAAAATGATCCAGAAAGAATGCAAATGCTGAAGGACCTTGAAGATGGGAAATTCATGCCAATGTTAAAGTTGATAGAAGAAAGTAAAAAGCATTCTTAGTAAAATATTTAAAATCACATATTTATATTGATAAAATGGAAAAAAGTGAAAATAGCAGGCCCATTTTGTTTAATGTTGTTTTATCAGTAGACTCAAACAAATGGTTCTATGGAAGAAAGAGCGTTTTAACTGACCAAAAAGAGCAGCTGCTGATGAAAGGCTATATTCCAGCTGAAGCTTTTATATCTTCAGATATTTCAAAAGAAGTCAACACATATTACTGTTGGGTAGTGAAACATGAAAAAGACACTGCAAAGAAAAAAGCACGATCACTGTATATTGACAGAGAATTTCTTTTGAATGGCAATTACAAATGGAGTGAAATAACCTACTGATATGCAGAAGAACAAAGAAAAAGAAATACAGCTAAAATACTATCACGAAACAATATCTCCTATATTGCCAGCTGTTGGTGACATAAGATTGAATTATACATATTCTCCAGCAGACAAAAATCGCAATAATCCTAAGCCAAAGCTTGTATTTCATATTCTTTGTTGCATAAGGCTTGATGACCATCATGCTATCTATGAATATTTGAATGAAACTGACAATGGAAAAACAAAGCAGATTGCAATTCCATTGGAAATGATCACTAACTATGGCTTCAACAATACGAACAGCATGATCCGCTGTCTCATGAACAGAAAACTAGAAGAGACTATAAAGAACTCTAAGAAGTTTGAAAACTCAATAGTTTCTTCTAATGAAGACTTAGTTGAATATTCAAAAGACCTTGAAGAAACTATCAACTTATATCGATTAGCTTTGAAGGAAGCTTCTCGCATAAACCATATGCTTCTTGAAAGAAAGTAATTAAAATAGTTAATTGTCTAAAAACAATATGATAAACAGCATATCTGATTTTCCAAAAAACGATGGTGAAACAAAAACTGTTGAAGTAGCTAAGACTAATTTTATCCACAATGGAAAGATCTACATCTTAGGAGAATTTGACAGCAGTATTTCAACAAATATCATTCCTGGAATTTCTGATTTGATTGGAATGAATGCATCAGAAAAAGAGCCAAATCCGTTAGTCATTTACATCAACTCTCATGGTGGCTTAGCATCAGAATTGTTTGGACTTCTATCAATGCTTGAAATTGCTAAGAGTATGGGAATCCAGATCATTACATACAACTTAGCATGCGCTTACAGTTGTGGCAGTCTTTTGGCAATCCATGGCAACCAACGACTGATGTATAAAAACGCTTTCAATCTGATGCACTTAGGCTCAGCTGGCTTTGAGTCAAAGTCATTTGAAGAGCTTGATAGAAACCACAAGCATACAAAGCAGTATTTCGACATGATTGTCAGAATGTATGTTGAGCATACAAAGATGGATGAAGAAAAAGTAAGGCACCTCCTGAAAGATGATTCATGCTTCTTGAATGCAAAAGAATGCTTGAAGTATGGCTTATGCGATGCAATAATTTAACGTATAATATTAAAAATAGGAATACACAAAATGAAAAAACTACTAACTTGGATATCTAAAGGTTCAAAAGTCATTAAGATCTTGACATACCTTTATACTGGTCTTAACGTTGTAAAGGCTGCAATTTCTGCCGGCGTAGAACAATTCAAAGAAGACAAGCCAGATGTTGATGAATCAAAGTACAAATTCATGGGGCAAGCCCTTGAATATGTTGGTCTAGCAATTTCTGCACTTGACACTCTTCTTGACTGGTTCGGAATTGATGCCAAAAGCATTGAAGCAGCAGAGCCAAAAGACCTTAACGCTCAACTTGAAGCTGAAATAAACAAACTTAAAGAAATCAAATAATAAATAGACTTCAAGTAAAAACAAAGCTCACAGCAATGTGGGCTTTGTTCTTTTGTATATTATTTTATGTTGTCTAGAAATTTAATAAACAGCAAGCCAATGAGTACAATTGACTATAGAGAAGCTAAGAAGTCAGATGATCCAAAGACTTTTATTGAAGGATATGCAGGACGAGCAGCGGAGAATGCTGCTCTTGTCACTAAGTACCCATTTCTGCTTCCACTTGATTACAACAACAAAGTCCCAAAAGACTATGACTTTGCATATACTGAAGTAGACATGGTCCCAAATGGGTGGCGGAACTTGATCATTGACATGAGTGCAGAACTTCTTGCATATTTCCATGAACAAGGAATTGATCCATACAAGTTCCACATTGATCAATTGAAAGAAAAATTTGGATCAATACGGTGCTATTATTCTCTTCCTTTAGACAGAAAGTTTGAAGATGATGGAATTGATGATATCATTGAAAAATATGAGCAGATTTCTGAGCATACTTGCTGCCAGTGTGGAAATGAAGCTACATTGATGTCAAAGGGGTGGATTTGCCCATATTGCCAGAATTGCGCCGAAGATTTGAAGAAGAAAGAGAATTCACCAAACTGGGAATTTGTCCCGCTTGAAAGAAGCACATGGAAGAAGATTGAAGTCAGTGAAGCATTTGGAAAGAAACAATGAAATTTAGGCAAACAATAAGGAACGACAAGATTGTTTATGCAAACTGGTTCATCAGAATCGGCAATGCTGTTTGGGATTTCATCTATTGGCATCTTCTTCCATTGAGGACTTGGTATTGGTTGGGAAGCATAAAGAGAAAAATCATCTATGGATTTGAAAGGATGTTCACCGGGTTTGACAGAAGGATTTCATGGGGAGAAGAATCTACAATTGCATTCTACAAGCGTCTTCTGAGTGACCTTTACAAACATGCTCATGGATGGCCAGGTTCTTCCAAGAAGATGAAAGAAATCTGCCCACTTGAATGGGCTGAAGTAGAAGCTAAATGGAAAGACAAACTTCCTGAAGGAAAAGAACTTGATGATCTTTTTCAGGAAAAAATTGAAGGAATCAATGAAGATGAATATTTTGAAGATGGATTCCAATGCTGGAAGAAATACATCAAGAGAGTCCTTCATTACTTTGAAGAAGCAGATCCTGAAACATGTTCTTTGAACGCTAAGAAAGAAGAACTTTATGACAAGATGAAAAACCCATTTGATGAGAAAAAGAGAACTGTTGTTGAACGCAATGGAGAATATTTCTATCTATATCCATCACTTGGAGACTCTGAAGAAGATCAAGAGCAAAGAAGAATTCTCAATGAACTGAACCACATTGATGAATATATGTATGACCAGTTGAAGCTTGGAATGGCAGAAGTCGCTAAAAACATTGTTTATTTGAATGACTAAAAGGACAGACGATATGGTAGAAAACAACATTCAAGAATTAGAAGACAAGTACAAGGAAAAATCTTGGATCCAAAGATGGAGAACAATCATTTTTGGAATCAAGAAAGAAAAACAAACTCGTCCATACAAGGAAGCCATAATTGAATTGATACACGAGACAGCAAAGGCAATCGCGTTTGTTGTTTGTGTTTTTGCAATTATCATCTTGCTTGCTATCCGTTCTGAAAGAAGAATTCCAAATCCGGTCAACGTTCCTGTAGAAATCATTGAGATAAAAGACGAACCGATTGTCTTAGATCCACCCGATCCACCAGAAATCGTAAATCCAGACATTGATTCTCCAAACAATGACATTAATCTTCCAGGAATAGAAGATCTACAAATCGAGCAGCCAATCGACGATTCAAAGACAGTATCTCCAAAACCGGCAGACATTACTGCTGTCTCAATAACGAAATCTCCAATCAAGATGCCAGGAGTTAGAGGAGGTCCTCCTGGAATGAAAGGCGGAAGTTTTGGATACGGCGGAGGATCAGCATTAGCTACAGATCTTGTTGGATATATGATTGATCTAAAGCAAGGCGACCATTCTAATCTTTCATTTAGACACGCTGTCAAGGAATTGATAGACGCGAATTGGAGTAAAGAAGCTCTGTCCCACTACTATGTTGCTACTAACAAGCTTTATTTGAATTATCTGTTCGTAGAAAAGCAACCAGCTGAAAATGGTCCAGCTGCATTCAATTGCCAAGACCAAGTCCAACCAAGAAAATGGGTCGCACATTACGAAGGAAGATTGAATCCTTCTCATTCTGGAGAATATCGCTTCATTGGACACTTTGATGATTTGCTTATCGTTATGGTAGATGGAAAGCCTGTTCTTGACGCATATTGGCAGAACCGCGAGACATATCGTGGTGGCGGCCGGTCTGAAATAACAGGATGGAAACCAGACGAAAAGGGAGAATTGTTTGACAAGCACCAGTCATTTTCTGGACAGCCGCTTGTCCATGGCGATTGGATTTATCTTGAAGAGAACTGCAACAAGAAGATAGACATTGTTCTTGGAGAAGAGCCTGGTGGAGTAGTTGGTGGAATTCTACTGTTGGAAGAAAAGAACAAGAAATACGAAAAGACACCAAGTGGAAGAGACATACTTCCTCTGTTCGCTATGTCGAAGCTTGAAGAATTCGAAGCAGCAAGCGTTACTAATTCTATGACTAAGATGAATTTCCAAGTGGACGTATATCCTATAAATCTTCCCGCGATGAACTACAAAAAAGAACAAACAATTTCAAATAAAAAACCAACAAAAGATATTGAAGTAGAAATTAAGAGAAAGTAAAATATATTGTTTCAATGACTAAAATGAAAATAGCTTTATTCATTGTTCTAACTTCACTTCTTTTATCAACTGCAATCTGCGGTCCATTCATTCTTTGGAGCAATTATCGGTTGAATAAAGAAAATGAAAGACGAAATGCAGAGCTTGAAATGATGATCAAGACTGCTGAACGAGAACTCCAGATGACCTATGCAGCTTACAAAAGAGAAGAGACATTAGCTATAGAAGCATTAAAGACAGCAGTTGAAAAATTAGAAGAAGCACAGAAGGAAAAAGAGAAATGATTACGCTACTAGATAATTCATTGACTAGGAAAAAGCATACAATGAACTTTGTCGACAATCGTGGCAAAGTTCTTGGATTTAATCCATACCCAAACAACAAAACAATCAAATATGAACTAAGGAACCAAAGAGGAATTCTTTTGTTCAATGAGCAGTATATTCCAATCGACAAATATCTGATTGGTGCTACTTACCATTTTGGCAATGATATTTCTTTCTCCGTAGACAATGATTCAAGTGAGCTGTCTGCTGTCAATGTTGAACTTGTCTCTGATGATCTTCGACTAGCAGATCAAAATGTCCTTGAACTAAGGATCGAAGGAATGGGTGGACAATATTATTGTGAAGATATCGGTTTGTCTGAAAGAGACAAACAGAGAATGTTTACTCCTGAAGCTATTGAGAAAGCAAAAGAAAGACGAAAAGACTATGTCTTGAATACAATCACAGAAAACAACATTGATCCATTCCATAAGCCTGACTATACTTATCACATTGACAAGAAATATACTTATGAGGAGCTCAATGCAAAAGTCAAAGAGCTTGAAGTCGATGTAAGGATATTGAAAGACTGGTTCAACAAATATGTCTTCAAATATCCTGAAGACATTGATCCAAATGAAGTTTTATAGACTACCAAGACTTTTTATAGAATTCATATGAAGGCTTAGGTTTTCTGTCTATCGTCATTAGTCCTTTTGTATTGATATTCTTCAAAGAAGCTTCATTTCTTTGAGGAGTTGGTGTGTCAAACATCTGCCAGATGAAGACTCCAGCGCATCTAGATCCAAACCACAACTCAAATGGTGTTTTTTCTAAGTCATTTCCATAAACAGACTTGTCAATGTCTTTCCAAATGTTTCTATGCAACCACAATTGATAATCAACGGGCTGAAACTGGTTGTTGCTTGGATTGTTTGGTCGAAAATAAATGTTAGTTGTTGATCCAACAATTTCTTTGACTGGAGACATCATTTTCATCCAATTTTCTGGTATGTCATCAGAAGAATGTTGGTTGATGTTGCCTCCTCCACCAAACTCTGTTAATAAAAATGTTCCAGCTGGCTTGAATTTAGAAACTCTTTCATAGATGTATTGAGTAAATGGAAATCCAGAAACATCATACCAGTTCCAGTACAAATTTACTCCTAAGATATCTGAAATTGTAGAAAAATCTTTTGGACCTCCACATTCAGCCGTATAAGTCGGGCGATTCGGATCAAGGCGATGGACTAAGTCATTTGCTTTTGCAATCAAATCACGATGTGAATCTTTTAGCTCATTGTGCAGACCCCAAGCAATGATGCATGGATATTGGCCATACTCTTTTACTAGTGTCTCAACATATCCTAAATAATGTTTGCATGTAGTTTCATTTTCTCTAATTGTGTTAACTAAAGGAACTTCTGTTATGACATATATTCCCAGCTCATCACATAGTTCATAGAATCTTCGGCTCTTAGGATAATGCGCTGTCCTTATAGCATTAGCACCCATTGCTTTGATCAGCATCAGGTCTCTTCTTTCTTTAGCTTCATCGTAAGTCCAATCATAGCCATAATATTGATGGTAGTTCACTCCTTTTAGAAAAATCTTGTTCCCAAAATTATCCCAAAAGAAACCATCTTTATAAGTCAAAATCGGCTTTTTCATTTCTTCAGGCAGCTTTTCAGATTTTTCTTTAGTGACAATCCAAGCTTTTCTATACAATCCGTGGAATACATGGAAATCACCAGAGAAAGGAACAACTCCTCCTTTATGCTCAAACTCATCTCCATTTTGATAGACAACAATCTCTAAGGTGTTGTTTGTCTGCTGAAGATTTCTGTTTAAATCAAATCTCTTTGGAAGAAAACCATAGTCATGTGTTCCTAAAAGAGTATCATTCAAATAGACTTTAGCAAACTTTCCAACACCATCTAATTGCAACAATACATCTTTGTCTTTTGTTGAAGGCTCAAATACATCAGGAAGAATAGTTCTGTATTTACAAAAAGAAGCGTTTACAGAATTTGTTACTTTTCCTTCTGGAGTCAACCAAGTGAAAGAATGAGGAATCTTCACTGGAGTTCCATTGGCTGTCCATTCACATTTAGATAAATCAAAAAATTCAGCAGCAAAGCTAGAGAACAGTGAAAAAACACAAAAAAGAACCAATAGTGATTTGATTTTCATTGTAATACTATTTACAATTGTACCGTATAATATATTGATGACTTTTAACATAATTTCAGATATCCATTACCAGCCGGAAGATGAATATACGAAGAAGGGCGTCTATACTGGAAATAGCCGCCCGTGTCAGATTGATTTTGATCCAGAAAAATTGAAGTCTGCAGATTATCTTCTGATTGCCGGTGACTTAGCTACCGATGATATTTTTGAAAAAGCATTAGACATTGTAAAGAAGAAAACTAAAGGGAAATTCAAAGAAATTTTCTATGTCTATGGAAACCATGACTATTATGATGTTGGATTTACAAAGTCAAAGATGCGTCCAAACCATCAGATAGAAATTTTATTAGATGACAATACTGTTCTTCTAGGGACTACTCTTTGGACACCTGTTCCAAAGGTTGATGAAAATGCTGTTGTCTCTAGAATGAATGACTTTAGAGCAATTCCAAATTGGAAGATTGATGATGTTCGAGATGCTTACAATGATGAAAGTTCTTGGCTTCGAGAAAAAGTAAACTATTACAAAAAGCTTGGAAAGAAAGTCATTGTCATGACCCATCACATTCCAAGAGTAGAAGTCCATCCAACTTACAAGCAGCATTGTGAATGGTTTGCAAAGAACAAAAGGCCAGAATTCTGGGGATATCATGCTTCATATTATGTCACCGACAAGTCGTGCGATGACATAAAGCCAGACATTTGGATTTGTGGACATCATCATACATCACCGGTAGATGTAGTCATAGATGGAGTCAGATATGTAAAAAATACAATTGGCTACAATGGAGATTGGTATGATTGGAGATCCCAGCTTCCTCCAACTCATTGGTATGATTTTGTCATTGAAGCATAAAAGTAAATATTGTAAATATGCCTACTTATATTAGATACATTGGTTCTAAAAAGGACAAAAAGAAAAGGATGAAGAAGCTTGTTTGTCCTATATGCAAAAAAGAGCTTATAGGTCGAGAAGCTTTGTCTAGGCATATTTCCCATGCTCACAGAAAGATAAACCAAGTCCGCCGTGAGAAAATGGTCATTGACAAGTACTTTGGCACTAGCCAAGTCAAAAAAGCAATTGATGGCTACAAGAATCGTGAATATTCTTTGAATGGACTTCCAATAGACATCACTAGATACATCAAACTTGCTAAGATCAAACCATTCAAGGTTGAACGAGACAAAGATGACGCTGATGACAATGGCAAAATAAAGTATAGGACAATTGACATACGTGATGCATATCCTGTCATTAAAATAGTCCATTATGATGTTGAAGGAAATTTGACAAAGATGGTCTATGCATATGATTGCTTTGTCTTAGATGGGAAAAAAGTTGTCATTTTGACTACGGCAAACCTTGAAGAAGCGATTGCATATAAAGACATTGCAAACTATCTTCGTTCACTTTCAGCATGGAGTGATTTAAAGCATACTAAGATCTATGTCGAATATAGCAAAAGACACAATCCAGAAAATGAAATTGTCTTTGTGTCTAAGCTTAAGAAAGTCCCATATGAGGAAATCGACAAAGACCACCGTGCATTTGTGACACTTACCGTCACAGATGAAGAATTTGAAAAAGACAGCTCTATAGATGAAATAATAGGCTGATCTAGGTAAGATATTTTATGATGAACATTGATAGTCCTGACAATAGTATTGATCAGTTTGTCTATAAGTATAGGCCATCGAATATTGATGAAATGGTCTTGACAGATGAACTTAAGAAATATTTCAAGTCAATGATAGCCAACAAAAAGCTGACAAACATGACTTTAGTTGGAAGTCCAGGATATGGCAAAACTACTTTAGCACTGTGCTTGACAAAAGAAATTGATGCAGTTGTCCATTTTGTAAAATGCGCTATTGATGGAAAAGTAGATTACATTAGTACGACATTGAAGCCATTCTGTGATTCAATGTCAATGGATGGAAGGCAAAAAATAGTTATCCTAGATGAGTTAGATTCAGCATCTAGCACTCAGCAGAATTCATTCCAGAAAGCTCTTCGATCATTGATTGAGTCAGCGTCAGACACAATTTTCATCTGCACCGCTAACTATAAAGAAAACATCATTCCAGCAATTCTTTCAAGGTGTCCATTAGTCAATATTTCATTTTCACCAAAGGATCTTCTAGTCAGAGTAAAGCAGATTCTTGACAGTGAAAAGATAGAATATACAGTTGATGAATTGAAGACGTTCTTCAAGGAAGTTGTCAAGAAGTCTTATCCAGACATTAGGACAATTTTGAACCATCTTCAAAGAATGACTTCAAACAAGAAGCTTGAAGTATGTAGTTCATCAGTCACTAAAGCTGGACAAGAAGACAATTCAGAAACAACAGAGTTCATCAAGAACATTGTAGCTCTTCTAAGCAACAAAGACACTAAGGCTGTTGAACTTAGGACATTCTGCATTCAAAACAAAGACTTTATATCTGACTATCAAGAATTCTCTTCAAAGATATTCAATTATCTGATTGACAATAAAATTGTGACTAATGGAAAGACTATAATGAGAATGGCAGACATTCTGTTCCAAATGTCACAAAGCATAGACAAAGAAATTCAGTTTTTCAATTTCTTGATTACTGTGATGGAAAGCATGCATCCAGTAGTCTAACTCGTAATTCATGCTAATCCTTAAAAACACAAAAATACAAATGTCAAACAACATAGAAGAATCACTAGAAAACATCAATCCAAATGCTGTAGTTGTAGTCAACATAGCATATTTCAAAGAAGATCTTAAGGGGAAGAAAACTGCCAACAGGAATGATCTTCCCAAATTTTTTACGTTAGATCTTCCTGAAAGGATTCTTGAGTTCAAGGAAAAAGACCAAGAGAAATATTTTGATCTAATTGAGACATTTTGTTACAATACACTAAGCAAGAAGTTCCAAGCTGAAGTCGCTAGCTGTCAAATCTGGGTTCAATAGTATTGTTTTAAAGTAATTATAATTAAGAAGCAACCTCCGGAGATTTAAGTGAGAGCTCAAGTGTTCTTCCTCGATTTCCTAGGTAAACTTGTAAATACAATGTTATGAATGCTCTACAGTTAAACTCCGGACGTTCTTCTTTTAATTTTTAATAAAAACAACACTATGAAACTATGGATTATAAGCATTTTGCTTAAGACATTGACGATTGAAAACATTTCTGCTGTAGCTGCAAAATGTGTTGTTTGGCTTCTAGAATATGCTAGAAAAAGAGGAGATAAATATTGGGATGCTGCTAAGAACGTTATCCGCAAGATCAACAACTGGTGTTCTCTTTTCTTAGAAGTCTATGAAGACGATACACTTACTCCTGAGGAAGAAGCAAAGATAGCAGAAGCAATTAAGAATCAGACAGATGTCAAGACAATTGTCAAAATTCTTCAAAAGTCTAAAAGAGAAGCAAAACGTGAAGCTAGAAACAAAAAGAGAAATGCAAAACTAGAAATACAAGAAGTCAGACAGCTTTCAGTTCGTCTTGAGAAATCAGACAATGTCAAAAGATAAAATTTAATAAAAGCTGACCACGACTGTAAATTATATTTACAGTCGTTTTTTATTCACAAAAACACAAACATAAGACAAATGGGAAAAAGATACATAGCAGATAAAACTGGCCTTAAGAACAAAAAAACTGAGCCAACAATTTTATCTAACTATAAAATAAAAGCTAAGACTGTCAAACTGATCTCAGAAAATGGCCAGTTCATTGGAATAGTCAGTTTAAGTGAAGCCTTAGCATATTCACAGCGGTATGACATTGACCTTGTCCAACTAGACAACAATGAAGTTCCAACATGCAAGTGCATGGAACTTTCTAAGTATGTCTATGAGCAGAAGAAAAAAGAGCATGCTAGGAACAAGCTTCTTAGAGAGAATACTTCTGACGTAAAGCAGATCAATGTCCACATCCAGACAGACACTGGAGACTTGAACAGAAAGCTTGGTGAAATCAAGAAGTTCTTAGATGATGGCGACCAAGTGAAATTTTCTGTCCAGCTTCGTGGCAGAGAGATGGCAATGCAAGGTGAAGCATTCAAGCTGATCAAGTCATGCATTGAAAAGCTTAAAGATGTTGCAACATATGACAATGAACCAAAGTTGAATGGAAAATCGATTGATGTTCTATTTAGGAAAAAATACAAATAATGAAAAACATTAAAGATATTTCAGACTCTAATGTAGATGAGTCTTTAGGAAGTCGAATCAGCTTGGCTGCTCTTATTGGACTGCTAGCTGTTCCAAAGATTGTAGACGCTGAAGATTTAAGAAGCAGTCTTCCAAAAGCAAATGTGACTGTCACAGATGTCCAGTCTGCTTTGGACAATACAGATAAAGAATCAGCTGATGATTATGGTGGATATACTATAGTTAATGCTGCAAACATTGTTGCAAGGACGCTGTATTATGAAGCTAGAGGTGAAGGAGAAGAAGGAATTGACGCTGTAGCGTCTGTCATCTTCAACCGAGCTGAAGGAAATCCAAAATATCTTGCAAAAGTATGCTTAGCAAAGATGCAGTTCAGCTGCTGGAATGACGTTCCAGACCTGACACCAGACAAATACAAGTTCAAAATTCCTATCCAAGCTGCAAAGCCTGGAAAGAACCAAGACATGTGGCGCTATTGCCAAAAGACTGCTGGAAAGCTCATCTATGAAGAATTCAAGTCGACTATTGGCAAATGCAATGCATACCATAATGACAAAGTGACTCCTAAATGGGATGCAATGATGACAGACAAAGTGGTAAAAGGACATCATATCTTTGGCCATCTGAACTACTATGACAACTATACTAGCAAACTGGACAAACCTGCTAAGAAAGTTGTCAAAGACAAGACTAAAGCAAACAAAGCACCTGATGCCCAACAAGCAAAAAATGTCAAGAACTACAAGGTAAAGAACAAAGACACTTTATACAACATAGCTTCTAAAAACAACACCACCGTTGAAAAACTTTTAGCTCTCAACAAAGGATTGAATCCTAAGAAGCTCAAGATTGGATCTATCATCAAGATCCCAATCTGATTGTAGATTATTTTGTGGCAAGCAAATTCTATACAGCGGATTGGCATTTAGCCTCTCCTCTCTATACTGTCTATAACAGGCCATTCAGCTCTGTCATAGACATGGACAATAAGCTTATAGAAAATTGCAATGCTGTAGCTAAGTCTGATGATCTTGTCATCCACCTTGGAGACTTTGCATGCTTCGGAAATGATGGTGGATTTCCTGGATTGAAGATAAATCCATCTAAGTTCATTGAGCAGATAAATGCTACATTCATAAACATTGAAGGGAACCATGATCCAAACAACAAGACAAAGTCTGTTGGTTGGTTCATGCAGACTCGTCTAGGGAATGCATTTGGCGACGTTTCAATGGGGCATTATCCTAGCTACCATGAAAAGATGAAAAAATACATGCAGCCAGGATGGATCCACCTTTGTGGGCATGTCCATAAGCAGTGGAAAAGCTATCTAGACAGAGAAAGACAGGTTTTGAATGTAAATGTTGGTGTTGATGTCTGGAACTACAAGCCAGTAAGTGAAGATGAACTTATTCAATACATAAAAGCGACATTCAAACTCCTTCTTAAACAAAATCCGCATCAGTAAAATATAAATGGAGAAAAACAATAAATGATACCATGGACTAGTAATGAAGAGCAACTTGACTTTTCTGATGTCTTGATTGCTACTAATATTTCACAGATCAATTCTAGAAAAGACGTCAAGCTGAAGAAAGAATTTGGCTTTACAGGAAAAGATGGCGTAAGCCATTCATTTGACTTTGTGCCAATTGTAAGTGCGAACATGGGTCCATGTGGAAGCATTTCATTTGCAAGAGAGCTAGTAGTGAAGCACGAATATTGTGCTGCTCTTGAAAAGCATATTCCAGCAAAAGACATCATTGCTTTCTATAAAGAGCTTGAAGATCTTGCTGTTTCTGAAGGAAAAGATCCTGTTGCTTATCGTGGAAGAGTATTTGTCTCAATTGGAATCAGGGAAGATTTGAAGCCATTGAAGGAGATCAATGAAAAATATCCACTTGTCATCATCAACTTTGATGTGCCAAATGGGACAATTCCTGCCGCATTTGAACGGCTGAAAGAACTTCGTGCATCTTTTCCACAAGCATTCATCATTGCTAAGACTGTGTGCACAGCTGAGCAAGGGATTGAACTGGTCAAAGCTGGTGCAAACTGCATTGGAGTAAGTGTTGGCTGTGGCGCCGTCTGTTTGACACGCCAGAAAGCTGGTGTTGGACGTCCAATCTTCTCAGCATTGGCTGATGTTGGTGAAATGGTCCACCAAGCAGGTGGATTTATTCTGTGCGATGGCGGAATCACTTGCGCAGGAGACTTGTGCAAAGCATTTGCAATTGGTGCTGATTTTGTCATGGTTGGTTCATTGTTTGCTGCAACTGAAGAGTCTAATGATGGTGAAGTCATCTATGGAAGTGATGGAAAGAAATACAAGCAGCAGTATGGCATGAGTTCATTCTATGCTCAAAAGAAGCTGTTTGGAGCTACAAAAGACGAAATGTCACATAGGACGTCTGAAGGAAGGACAAAGATCATTCCATGCTCTGGTCCTGTAGCTGATCTTGTTTCAGACTTCAATGGTGGACTCCGTTCATGTGGAACATACATTGGAGCGGCATCTATTGATGAGTTTCCATCTAGAGCAAGCTTCTATCGAGTACGCAGGCAGCTGAATGAGACATTTGCAAACTGCAAAGATTTCTAATGTCACATCTCTATGTAACAAAGAAACTGTTTTTTGGAAACAAGATAAATTCCGTGAATGAGTTGACTGATTACAAGGTCAACTTATTTTCTAAATTGCTGATATCTAACAACAAAACAATATTTGATGATTTCTTCTTCAATCTGAATGATGATGACATTGTCAGCATCTCAAAGATCTTTGAGAGCCTAATGGAAGACAATGATGAAATAATTGCAATGTTTGCGCTTACTTCTTTCATGTTTCCAAATTTATCTGTCCATGGAGCAGATGAAAACAAGAGTTCAAGCCTTTTAGATTTTTTGAAGTTCCAATATGATGACAAGCTGTATTTCACTTTGAAGTTGAACAAAATTGGACAGCGTGTCATTTTAGATCTGTATGACTGCAGGACTTCGACAGAAGATGGATGCGTACTGGCTGGTTCATTGCTGACATTGAATGACTCTAGAAGTCTGATAAACATATATGATCTAGATAGAATCCATTTTACTTTCTTAAAGGGATTCAGAATATTGCAGAACCTGACTCAAGACATAGGTGGAATAAACTCCTTGATGTCAATGGACAAGACGTATCTAGTCCAAGACATTGTTTCATTGTGCTACAATGACTATATGTCAAGATATTCTGAAGTCATAGACTTTGATGAAACTATAAATGACAAGCTTATAAACAGGCATGTCAAATACACTTTTGTCTTGAATGGAGAGCAGAACAAGCTTATGCCTCAGCTTTCATTCGCTAGAACAGTCTTTGACAAAGAACAGTTCATAAATGGGCAAAACTATCCTGCTACTATAAAAGGAATTGACTTCAACCAGTTTGTCCCGTTGTTTGAAAATTGGGACCAGAAAATCTTCTATAGAGACAAGGTATTCAGGACAAAGAAATTCCAGATCTAGACAATATACCAGTTCTGTCCGATTGATTCGTCTGTCTGGATCTGTTCAAGAATCTTATCTAGTTCTTGCTGGCCTTCTTCTTTTATTGAAGTGTCAATTTGAGCTCCACCTACTAATTGGACATTTTGGAACTTGCTTCTTACGGTTCCAAGAAGGATCTTGCATTTTGCTAAGACTATTCTTTTGAAGTAGTTGTTTCCATAGAGTTCTTCTAATGGTGGTTCACATTCACAACGGATCAGCATCCACCTTGGACGATAGTCTTTTGAATGCTTGTCAAAGTACTTCCATTGATTCTTTCTCTTAGGATCATCTAAGATTTTCTTTCCTGGAGGTGGAGGTGGCTCTGGGTATAGCTTCAGTCTCTTATGCCTGTAGTCATAGTCAAAGTCTGGATTTGTTCCAGTGATTCTATGGCATGCTTCTAGGAATTCATGAGCTAGGTGCGCTGTCGTAAGTCCACCGACAAAGTTGAATCCTTGGCCACTGTAGTTTCCAAACATTCCATACATGCCATAGTTTCCATACATTCCAAAGTTTCCGTTCATAGCTCCCCAGGCAAAGAATGGATCACCCATAGCATAGCCGAACATTGCATGGCGTGTTGTTGAGACTTCTTTGACAATTGCTACATTCCATTTTGAAAGGTCTAGACCATGGTTAAGGTCATTGACTGGAGTATGGTTGTAGTCATTCAAGTCTACAAAGATATACCTTTCACCAAATGAAGCATATTTTGTATATAGCTCTAATGCATCTGCAATGCAAGCATCAAATTGAGATGGAACTAGCTCAACTGTAAGCAGAGGATAACCTAGCATTGTCAGAACCCAGTTGATAAGTTCATCTTTAGCTGTGATTGCGGGATTTAAAAATGTAGATTCACTTTTTACGGGAGCTACCTGTTTATGGTCTGGACCATCACATTGCGGTAGTATATTCAAATCTTGTGGCTTGTAATTGGTTATCTTCATAATTAGTTCTAATTACTTTAGCAATGTTTTATTTAATATATTTACTTTTCATTGTTCAAAAAGTAAATAGAAAATAATCATAAAATAAGTATAATATTTAAAATGGTAGTTTTTGTTACAGTTGAAAGTAAAAATTTAAAAGATGCTCTGGAATCATTTTTCCAGATATTCAATAAATTTACAGAATCTAAGAGCTGGGAAGAGGTAAAGTTCAATCCAGACAAATTCTTCTTTGCTCCATCTACATGCTTTCATTATTATGTAAAACAACTACTAGATTCAACAGAACTTTTGAAAAAGCAGAAGAACATCATCATAAACTATGGAGATTTCAAGCAAGTCTATGATGTAGTTGACCAATACGAGAAAAAATACTTAGATCTGCTTTGTGATTCATTAGGGTTAGTGCAGCTTGTTGTGACTGACAAGAAAGACTATAAAGATGATTTTGAAAATGGAAAGATCTATTTCAATTATTCTAGTGAATTTTTAATAGACCTTGACAAGAAGATTGATAAGCTTGCTGAAAAGTTCAAGAATGATCCGTTATACAATGCAATCAATCTCATGAATGCTTATGGATCATATTTGGGAACTTCAAACTACAACAAAAAAATCGACAAAGTATTCAAGATACAAGAAGGAAATCCTGGCCAAAGGATCTCATTTGACCAATTTATTGATTTGGTAGAGAAAAATCCTGACTATGATTTCTTGAACAATGAGTATGTTATTGTCAAGAAACAACATCCATTTGAAATCTTGTATAAGACTGGTTTATCAAAATAACAGAAAGTTCTGCTAAACCAACTTGAAATCGATATAATAACTTCATGCAAAACAAATTTGAGGTACTGTCAGGAAGAGAGCAAATCCTCCGTCGCCCTGAAATGTGGGTTGGCGGAATGAGTCCCTTGAATAAGGATCTTTTCATTGTAGAGAATGAAAAAGCAGTGAAGAAAAACATTTCTTATATTCCTGCTTTCAAGAAGATCCAAGATGAAATCCTTGACAATTCAATTGATGTTCTAGTGAGCAGAAATGCAACTGGAACCATCAAAGTGAAGATGACAGAAGCTTCTGTCTATATTGAAGATGATGGTCCAGGAATTCCAGTCATCAAGAATGATGTTTCAAAGATCACTGATTCTTCTATCACTGATGATGAGAAAAAGGAACTAGCTGAATCATATCTTCCATTTACTGCATGGACTCGTCTGTTCTCTGGAACGAACTTCCAAGACACTGATGACAAGACAACTATTGGTTCTCATGGAATTGGATCTAAAGCGACTGCAGTCTTTTCGACTAAGTTCATTGGACATACTGATGATGGAAAGAAGTCATGCCATGTCGTAGCAGAAGACAACCTTGAGAAAAAGAAGTTCAAAGTAAGCCAGAGTTCCGGAAAGACCGGAACTTGGGTTGAATTTTATCCTGATCTCAAAAGATTCAACCTTGAGAAGATTGACCAAGTCTATTTTGATTTGATGTACCAACGGCTTCTTTGCCTTGCAATCACTTTTCCAAAGATCAAGTTCTACTTCAATGGGCAGAAGATCAATGTCAACGACAAGAAGTTCTTGAACATGTTCTCTGACAACATTGAGTTTCAGACGTTTGACAAAGGATTTGTTGGAGTCTTTTCAAATGATGCTGATGAGTTTTCATTCTTCACATATGTCAATGGTCTTGCTTTGACACGTGGAGGGACACATGTTGATTTCATCATCAACCAGATTGTCAATCCAATCAGAGACAAACTTTGCAAGAAATACAAGACTCTCAAGCCAGCAGACATCAGGAACCGCTTGACTGCAGTCATCTTCCTTCGTGACTTTCCAAACACGAAGTTTGACTCTCAGACAAAAGAGACTCTTACTAATGCAGCTTCAGACGTCTCAAAGTATCTTGGAAATTCAATTGACTTTGAGAAGTTCGCCAAGCAGATCTTGAAGAATGAGGCTATCATTGATCCGATTGTCGAGATGTTCAAGATCAAGGAGGAGATGAAGTCTCGCCAAGAGCTCAAGCAGTCGAAGAAAGCAAAAGTCAGATCTGACAAATACATGTCTCCTATTGGAGAAAAGAAATATCTGTTCCTTTGTGAGGGCCAGTCTGCTACGTCATCACTTTGTTCTTGCATTGGAAGAAATGGCTGTGGGTACTATTCTCTTCGTGGACTTCCAATCAACACCCTTGACAATTCAATGCAGAAGATTGCTGCTAACCAAGAGTTCAAGGACGTAATGAACATTCTTGAGATTGATGTCACTAAAGACTCTCATGACATTAGCATTGCATTCGACAAAGTGATCATTGCTACTGACCAGGACTTGGATGGAATCCACCTTTCTTCAATGCTCATTGGGTGGTTCAAGCGCTTTGCTCCAAATCTTTTCAATGAAGGAAAAGTCTGCAAGCTTCAGACTCCACTGATCATTATCAAAGACAACAAGGACAACATTAAAGAATATTTCTTTGACATCAATTCATTCAAGAAATGGGAAGAGAAGAATCCTAATTCAAAGCTGAAGATCATCTATCAGAAAGGCCTTGGTTCTATTGAGCGTGAAGACATCAATTGGCTGCTTAGCCAGAATGGCGGCTTAGAGCAGTTCTTGTATGAGCTTAGAGAAGACAAAGATGCGTTCAAGAACATTGATCTTTGGCTGACTGGCGAATCAGAGCAGCGCAAAGAGAAACTCCGCAAATACACCCTAGACATCAACCTTGCTTAATGCCATGAACAAAAGAGACATTACAGACTACTACGAGAATGATGTTCCATCTTATGGAGCATATGACAACATCAGGAAGATCTGTGGAATTGATGGCCTGAAGCTCTCTCAAAGGAAGATCATCTGGGCAGCATTCAAGCGTTGCTACAATGACTTCATCAAGACTGACACGATGTGCGCTCAGACGCAGATTGACACTAACTACATCCATGGAGCAGCAAACCTAGAATCTGTCATTGATGGAATGGCAGCTTCATATGTTGGATCTAACAATTATCCGCTTTTGACTGGAAACTCTGGTGGATTTGGATGCCGTATTTCTCCAAGAGCTTCAGCTGGACGATATACTCGTGTCAAGCTTGCTGACATTTCAAAAGTGATCTTTCAGCCAATTGACAACGAGATTCTTGAAAAGCAGTACTTTGAAGGCCAGTACATTGAGCCAAAGTTCTTGATTCCAATCATTCCAATCATGCTTCTGAATGGATCATCTGGAATGTCTACAGGATTTTCACATGACATCCTTCCAAGAAATCCTAAAGAAGTCATTGAATACATCAAGAAGAAGCTGAATGGCACTGAGAGTCCACGTGATCCTCTTCTTCCATGGTTCAGAGGCCATAAAGGAAAAGTAGTCTACAACAAGGAAGAAAACAGGAATGAAAGCTATGGGATCGTAACTAGGAACCATACGACTTCATATACTATCACTGAACTTCCAATTGGAGTTGAATATCAGAAGTACGTTGAGACTTTAGACAAGCTTGTTGATTCTGAAGTGATTGTCGACTATGATGACAAATGTGATCCTAAGACTGACACCATCTTGTTTGAAGTAAAGACTACAAGAGCATTCACTAGTGCTCATCAGGACATTGAATCTGTCTATCAAGTCTTCAAGCTGGTCAAGTCCTTGCCGGAGACTTATTGCTGTGTTGACTGCAATAATCGAGTCAAAGAATACAACAATGTCAGGGAAATCTTGGATGATTTCATTGACCTTAGGTTGAAATACTATCAGAAGCGCAAAGACTATTTATTAAAAACTCTCGAGAAAGAACTGAGGATGCTTGTGGCTAAGTATCTGTTCTGCAAAGGGATCATTGACAAGACAATTGTAGTAGCTGACAAGAAGAAAGCTGAAATTGAAGAGCAGTTAGACAAAGCTGACAAGATCATCAGGATTGATGGGTCATTTGACTATCTCCTGAAGATGCCAATTGTCTCTATCACAAAAGAAAAAGTAGAAGAGCTATATCAGCTTCTAAAAAGCAAGAAAGAAGAGTATCTTATTATTAAGTCCACTGAAATCAAAGACATGTGGATCAATGACTTTAAACAACTAGAAAAAACAATAAAACAATGAGCAGAGCACAGGTCCATTCACAAGACATCGTTTCAAATGCTAAAAGCGTCCAAGAAAGCCTTATCAATCTAGAAGCTTTAGTTACAAACTTCCAGACAGATCTAGATACTAATGAATTCATGAAGGAGTCTCTAGATTGGGACTATCTTGATGTCAGAAAGACAGTAGATCTTCTGACAAAACAAGTAAATGGCCTTGTATATGATGCTGAACTAGCATTGCAAGACGAAGAATATTCTGAAGATGATGAAGATGAAGATGAAGAAGACTGTTAATAAACTGGCATTATAATCTCTTCATATACTGCATGTGCAACAATAGTGTAGTTTGGCATTTCTGAAGGTAAACTTTCAATATTTTCTATAAGTTCACCATTGTCAGTTATTCCTGTATATTGCCATCTAGTGAAAGCTTTTGCAGCACTACGCAATGGACCATATAACAGCTCCGGATTGCCATTGCTAGGATTGAATGGGTAATATGCATCTGAAGTCATATTTGGCGGATTTTCTGGAACAGCATTTATTATAGGTTCACCTGATCTGAATGCATATGAAGCATATTGGATTTGCTCTTCAGAATTTGAATCTATAGAAGAATATTTAGGAACAAAATATACTATGCTATGATATGGTGTTGTATCAATTTCAAAATCTGGGTTGTTTCTCATAAGTTCTTCTATGACAAGCGTATTCATTTGCTCTAGAAGCAATAACCTATTATCTAGATTTTTATTTTCTTTGTTTAAAACTGAAAGTTCATAAGCATGTGAATCTTTCATCCTAAGAACTTCATTTCCAAAAAGTTGAACACGATTATATATAGAAGAAATAACCGATGAAAGAGCAACAATGTCTGATTTTGCAGAAAGAACCTGATTGTAGATGTTAGTCAGTGGGCTTTCACCTTCTTGAGACCCTAAGATGTTTTCAATGTCAGCAACACGTGAATTGACATCTGCTACAGTGGTATTCAAAGAATTGATTTCTCCTGTGAGATTTTCTTCAACTAAATCAATGCTGTTGTTCAATTCATTAGATCTGTCTGTTAAAGACTGCTCTAAATTTGAAATGCTTTGGGCATTGCCTGTTATTCTTTGGTCATGGTTTTCTAATTCTGAAATCAGTTGTCCTACATTGAAACTGTCATTTACAGCATCTATCTTTGCAGAAATGTCATTGATGACTGCAGTCAATTCTTGATACATTACTACATTTGAAAGTTCTATAGACTGCGCTATTGTTTCTTCATCAGTAAACCTTTGAAAGACGAGATCAACAACCTGCTGATATGATGGATCGACTTTAGCAGACAATTCATCTATCAAAGCTTTGTTAGTATCTGTCTTTGCATCACCATATGCATAGATTGTTTCACTTTCAGATTCATCAGAATCACCTAAAGAAGAATCTGATGAATCATCAGATTGGTCATCACCATCATCGATTTGGTCATCATCGGGCATATCATCAGAAGAATCTCCTTGATCATCTGCAGAATCATCTGAAGATTGGCTGTCTTGCTGGTCATCATCTTCAACTGGAACTTTATTGTACAAGTCTTCTTTGATTTTTGCTATTTCTTCTTCAAGCGTTGCTATTGTTTGAGCAACATCAGATGGAATTGTTCCTCCTCCAGATGAACTTCCTGAAGCAGCCTCTTGATAGACATAGATCTGCTTTGTAGATGTGACAATAGGATATCCGAGTGATATTGTAATTATCATCAAGCGTTGGTCAGAAGTATCATTTTGATCAACAGTCAATGAAACAGGAAGAGGTTCTGTTTCTATGCTTTGTGGATCTACAAAGACATGGAGAAATTCAGAATTAGAACTGATCTGCCAATCAGCATTTCCTTGAACTATGTAAAATACACCATCGCCACCTTCAGCATCAAAAGTATAATTGAATTGATATATGTCTGTAGGATCATTATCTAAATATACTGACAATGTGCTAGCTGTATCTCCTCCAGATTCACCGCCACCGCTTGATCCATCATCTGGTGATGATCCAGAATTCCAACCTCCATTGCTTATCACAGAAGAAACTATTGATGAAATGACATTGCCAATGAGTTCTTCTCTATTTGTGTTTTCATCTTTCAAGTAGAAGTAATTTGAAAGGAATGAAATTTTTCCATATTCAGTAGTTACAGAATCTTCACCACCATCAATGTCTTCTGACACTTCATAATGAGAATGGACTATGTTTCCAATGCTTAGTTCATTAAGTTTCAACTTGTCTGAAAATGACCCACCAGATTGTCCACTTTCAGAAAAACTTTCAATAGCTGTGCTTAATCCATTTATTTTATCATTAAGTGCAGCTGTAACATCAGCTACTTCATCAAATGCTTCAACCATATCTGTTGAAAGGCCGGAAAATTCTTGACGGGTTGGAGCATCATTGTTCTTGCTTTGAATTGCAATAGACAGTTGATTGATGATGTTTCCAGAAGAATTCAATCCAATAGAAACAGATTTGTCAATGATGTTTTGATTTACTACAAAGTCATTGTTAAATTCAATGTCTTTTGTAGGGAATCCATTTATGTTGACTGCAGACAGTTTGTCTGAAAGCAATAATTCAAAAACTTCTGTTTTTCTTGTTAATTTGTCTTCTACTTCAGCTTCTAGGTCAGTTCTAGTAATAGCAGCTTCTTCAACAACACCGATATGTTGTGTATTTCTATCAATTGCTCCAGAAAGCTGGGCTATTTTGTCATCCAATGGCTGTAGTTGATTTGGAATAGAACTATTTATGCTCTCTTCAATGTCAGATGACAAGTTGCTAAAATTTATGTCTGTGACTACCTGATCATTGTATATGATTTGATCTATGGTTTTGGTTGTCTTATAGTCTGCCATGGCCTAAGTAGAATAAAAGTAATTAATTATACTTTATTAATTACTTTTCTGCTTTCATATGAATTACAAATACGTAAACGGAAATCCATGGCAAAGATTCCTTCCAGACTGCAGCATTAGAGCATTATGCCTTGGATTGAATATGTCATATCAAGAAGTATGCAGAAAGCTCCAGATAAAATACAGGCTTGGATATGGCATGGAAAAAGACCAAGGTGCATGCAGCCCACAGAAGATAATGAACAATTTCAAGTCATATTTCATAAAAGCAGAAATAGATGAGATCTACAATGATGTCGTAACTGGGAAAAATGTTGATACTTCAGGAATGAACGTAGAAAACGGATTCTCTATAGAAGAAACAGCTGAAATGCTTCCAGGTGGACTCTATATTTTCATCCTTAGGCCAACTGAAGAAGAACGAAAGCATGGTGAAGGAGATTGGCATACGACATTAGTGAATACTGCAAACAAAACAGTCTTTGACATATTTGATTGTTCTGATGAGAATATGGTATATGGATGGATGGCAATAAACATGTCAAAACGCTTAAGCAATGATGATCCAAAGTCACGCTTTCAGGAGCTGTCGCAGATTGACAAAGGGTTTCTTTGGGGAAATGAAACTCCACCACATATGAAAAGAAATGAAAAATGGGAAAAGCTCCAGAAATACATTGCTGATCCAAACAACAAAGGAAAGTTGAAAGGTGGAATCATTCAATGGATAATTTCTAC